>Ga0209051_1000325_pt1 | contig 71582 bp, 62 predicted proteins | sample AraplaCvi_mMS_r2_2_FD_184286 | JGI IMG/M metagenome (GOLD analysis project Ga0209051, IMG submission 184286) | Arabidopsis root microbial communities from North Carolina, USA - plate scrape MF_Cvi_mMS_r2 (SPAdes) (version 2) | ecosystem: Host-associated > Plants > Roots > Endosphere | place...
ATGAATTCCTTATCGGCGCTTTAGGTAGAAAGGGCGGAACGAGAAGTCTCCCACGGTCCGTACTGGCTAGAGTCGGAATCGAGCTTTTAGTCCCGCCCACCCCTTCAAGTCTAAACATACAAGCGAGCCTGCTCGCGATAGCGGCCTGTCATTCAATATCAACGCTGAATGACCCTACGCCATCGCGAGCAGGCTCGCTCCCACATTGGACCTCATGACCGCTTCACTCATTCTCCAGCGCAAACACCTCGACAATCTCATCGATTACCGCCCGCACCCGTGCGGTATGGCGCAGGTCCGCGTGGGTGACCAGCCATACCTCGTAAGGCAGCGGGCGCGTGCGTTCCGGCCAGATCCTCAGCAGCCCGTCACGCTCCCCCATATACACCGGGATTTCCCCCACGCCGATGCCCGCGGCAATCGAACGGCGCACCAACAGGCTCGAACTCAGGCTTGCCACGATCCGCCCGCGGTTGATCGGCTCGCAGACCAGGGTAAAGTCCTTGCTGCCCTGCAAGTAGGGCTGGTAGACCACCAGGTCATGGCCTTCGAATTCACTGCCGGGCGACGGCAGGCCATGGGCATCGACATAGGCCCGGGACGCGAACAGCCCCACCGGCCAACGCGCGATCCGCCGGGCGATCAGGTCAGGGTTGTCGGGCCGGGTGTTGCGTACGGCAATGTCCGCCTCCCGCTTGACCAGGCTGAGTATCTGCGTGGAAGCATCCAGCTGCACGCGCACATCAGGGTGCCGTCCATGCAAGCGGGCAATGGCGGGAATCAGGAAATCGATGGCCAATGAGTCGGTAGTGGCAACCCGGACATTGCCAATCAGACGATCATCCAGGCCCTGGATCCGGCGCTCCAGTTCCAACGCCGAATGCTCCATCTTCTCCACCGCCTCGAGTGCCGCCTCGCCGACGGCTGTCAATGCGTAACCGTCAGGGGTGCGCAGGAACAACGCGGCACTCAGGGATTTCTCCAACGCCGTGATGCGCCGCCCCACAGTCGCCTGATCCACCCCCAATGCCCGCGCGGCACCACGCAAGGTCGACGCCCGGCAAACAGCAAGAAACACCCGCGCATCATCCCAATTCATCTGCCTCTCCAGTGATGCAAATCTGCATCGCATTGCCGCGAAATCGCTGCATAAACGCAGCAACGATAGCCGATATGCTGGGCGCCATAAACCCTTCACAGGATCGCTGTCATGACCACTCCATCCGCTGCGCTCGACTCCGCGCCCACGGGCATCTGGTTACCCATCTTCGCCGGCCTCTGTGCCAGCCTCGTCAGCATCGGCCTGGCGCGTTTCGCCTACACGCCGCTGATCCCTTCGTTGATCGAGGCCCATTGGTTTTCGGCCAATGACGTGGTCTACCTGGGGGCAGCGAATCTGGTCGGATACCTGGTCGGCGCCCTGCTCGGCCGTCCCATGGCCCACCGACTGACCAACAGGAACGCCTTGCGGCTGATGATGCTGGCCGTGACCGGCGCGTTTTTCGCCTGTGCTTTCCCGCTTTCGGTCACCTGGTACTTCGCCTGGCGGCTACTGTCGGGAATCGTCGGCGGCGCCATCATGGTACTGGTGGCGGCGACCGTATTGCCCCATGTGCCGGCGGCGCGCAAAGGGTTGGCCAGTGGTGCGATTTTCCTTGGCATCGGCCTTGGCATCGCCGGTTCGGGAACGATTGTGCCACCGCTCTTGAGCCTCGGCTTGCAAGCCACCTGGCTGGGGCTCGGCGCCCTGTCACTGGTACTGACCGGGCTGAGCTGGTTTGGCTGGCCCCAGGACACGGCGCATGTGGCAGCCAGCGCTGCGCCCGACGCCCCCATGCCTGCGGCTGTCTTCCGATTGTTCGCCCAGTACGCCTTCATGGCCGCCGGGCTCGTGCCTGCGATGGTTTTTTTGGTGGACTACGTGGCCCGCGGCCTCGGGGCCGGGGCACATGCCGGGGCACTGGTCTGGGTCATGTATGGCCTCGGGGCGATTATCGGGCCGGTGAGCTATGGCTTTCTCGCCGATCACCTGGGTGCGCGCAGGAGTATTCGACTGGTGCTACTCGTGCAGGCAATTGCCCTCGGCTTGCTGGCGATTTCACACACCTTCATGGCGTTGGCGCTACTGGCGGTGGTCATCGGTTCGTTCCCACCAGGCATTGTGCCTCTGGCCCTGGCCCGGGTGCATGAACTGGTACCCAACCATCATCGCCAACAACTCGCCTGGAGTCGTGCCACGGTTTCATTCGCGACCTTCCAGGCGGTCGCCGGGTTTGCCTATTCAGCACTGTTCAATGCCAGTGGCGGACATCACGCTTTGCTTTTCCTGATTTCCGCAGGGGCCATTCTTGTTGCACTGACGCTCGACTTCACGCCATGGGGCAATTCGAAAGTGCTGAACTCGTGAGCATTGAAGCCATTCAGACGAAAAACTTCTAAAAAAAGTCGGGTGACTTGGCGAATTCAAGCTTTGATCTATGGAGCGGCGAAGCATCTTGGACTGGCTTCACTCTCAGCCTGAAATGTGCTCGCCTGTTGCCACGAGGCATGGGGGCCTATAAAGTTCCCAAAAGGATTTTGTTTCTGACCGGCGGTCATGATCCTACCCAAAGCAAATTGACCCGATGCACGAGCCCAGGCAATAATTTCATTTTGCCATCAACTCCTGACTTGCTTATTCACGGAAGAAAGCATGAAAACCGTTATATCCCTCACTTTAATCTCGATTGCGTGCAGTGCGGCTGCGGATGTCCAGAACATCAAATACCTTTACGATGATTCGGATGCCGTGTACTCCATCGTCTCGTCTGTCGATAGTGGTTCAGCCATCCAGGCCACCGTGCAGAGAACGGGCACCTACTTCACCAACTACACGAAACTGGAACTCGACTGCGCCAGCCGCAATGTGCGGCATATGGGGATGTACAACAGTCTCGCAGGGTTGGAGAAAGCCGAGTTCGACCAGATGCAAGGGCGAATCATCGACGGCTCGATCGCCGACGAAGTCGGCAAGGTGTTGTGCAAGGAGACGACCTTGACCGCATCGCAAGCCACTCCGCAAACCGAAGACCTGCCCACCGAAACTCAGACAGACGATAACAGCTGATTTTTTGTCCGTAACACCGCAGCCTGCTCCCGCAAAGTTGCACGGCCCCCTTTGCCCATCACAAAGTTCATCTCTGATTTTGCGACGGCTTCATCGCAAGGTTTGTCTGCGCTCCGATTTCGAACGGTAACTGCCAGGCGGCACACCAAAGAAATCCCGGAAACGACGCTGGAAGTGCGGGGAACTGACGAAACCCGTCGCCACGGCGATTTCAGTCACGGACCGATTGGTTTGCTGGATAAGCTGGCGGGCACGTGTCAAGCGCAGCTCCAGGTAATAGCGTGTTGGGGTGGCACCGAGAAAACTGCAGAACCGTCGTTCCAACTGCCGCTTGGAAATCTTGACGCACGCTGCCAGCTCATCGATGGTCAGAGGCTCTTCTACGTTTTGCCACATCAGTTCCAAAGCCAGCTTGAGGCTTTCCGGCAGCGTCGGGTCGGTCTCGACGAAGACCGGAGGCAAGTCCGTCGCATCATCGCCCGACTCATCACAGCGAAGAATTTCCTCGATGGCGCCCACCAGTGCCGCCCCGCCCGTCTGGCGAATCAACTGGAGCATCATGCGCAGCGAACTGTTGGCACCTGCGCAACTGACCCGCTCCCGATCAACGACATAGGCCCGGCTGGACACCTTCACATGGGGAAACACCTCCGCCATCATGGCGCGGCTTTCCGGGTGGACAGCGCATTCGAAACCGTCCAGCAGATTGGCATCAGCCACAAAGAAGACACCATTCCACAGCCCTCCCAGTATCGCCCCGGACGCCGCATTGGCGCGCAGCTTGCGCCGCAGCAAGGGGTGGCCTTGCAACTTCACCCGAAAGCCGCCGGCAACGATCAGCACGTCCTGGTTTTCCGGCATCTGTGCCAGCTCGATGTCGGTCGAGATGACAATGCCCAGGTCGCTCGTCACCTGTCCTCCTGAAACCCCCACCGTCAGCACTTCATAGAGGGGCATGTCGCTCATCAGGTTGGCGGTCACCAGCGCGTCCACCGCACCGGTGAAGGACATCATCGAGAAGTTGTCCATCAATACAAACGCGACGCGGATCGGCGACTGGCTGGCGGGTGCCGCTCCGAGTGGTCGATAAGCCATGTTCTTGTTTTTGAGTACGCTCTCGAATGCGCTTGGCATAGGGCCTCGTTAATACCTTAAAGACGATGAGGGTTTGCTGCCGGTGGGTGCCGTTAACCACAAGGCAAAGAGACAGAGCAAACCACGCTATCTTCCAGGCTAGTCAAACCGGGTGCAATCGCACCGACGCCCTCTACTGATCGACCCGCGCCAAAACGGACGGCCTCAAGTGCCTACGACTTTGGTCGATACATTGGCTGTAGGCATGGGCGCTTTTCCCTTCCAGAGACTCGCAACGCCAACCACTGCTGTTTCCGCCGTTCCAACACTTAAAAAATTCCGCGGGAGAAGTCATGAATATCAAACAGAAGCTGACATGGGCGTTCGCGGCCATCGCCTGCCTCCCGGTTATCCTGGTGGCGGTGCTTGTCGTGCTGAACCTGCGCGACGCCGCGAAAGCCAACTTCCTGGACAGTAGCGGTCGTGAAATCCGTCAGATCGACAACGGCATGAAGCAGTTCTTCGATGGCATCAGCCAGAACGTCGAATACATCGCCAAGGATCCACGGATCATCGCGGCCAAGGGTTTGAAAAATTACTCCCTGGCCGATGCTGCACAAACACCGCTCCCCGAAATCAATCAACAGCTTCTGGAAGTATTCGACCGATTCGCCAAAAGCCATCCGACCACCGCCTACCTTTCCGTGGGGATGAGCGACGGTGGCTACGCCAGTTGGCCTGACGACCCCAAGATGACCAACTACGACCCACGCGTGCGCCCCTGGTACAAGGCCGCCCTGGCCAAACCAGGCACCGTGGCGCGTACAGATGCCTATTACTGGGCGCCGGACGATGTGTCGCTGATCGGCACCGTACACACCGTCGCCGACGCCAGCGGCAACGTCGTGGGCGTGGTGGGCCTGGACGTGTCGCTCAAGCAACTGACCGAACTGGTCAAGAACATCAAGTTGGGCGAGAGCGGCTACCTGATGCTGGTGGAAGCCAACGGCAACGTCCTGGTGGACCCTGCCGATGCCAAGCACAACTTCAAGCCGCTGGCCGACCTGGGCCCCAACTATGCCGAGCTGGCCAAAAGCAGCGATGGCGTGACCCAGATCGAGATCGAAGGCGTGCCCTACATGGCCAACGTGGTCAGCTCCAAAGGGTTGGGCTGGCGCTTCATCGGCCTGATCAAGCGCGACGAAGTAATGGCTGAAGCCTCGAGCCTGACTTGGCTGATCGCCGCCATCGCCGCCGCGCTGGCCGTGGTCTTCGCCGTGGTGGGCGCCAGTTTCGCCAGCGTAATCGTGCGGCCGATCCGCGGGGTTGCCAACGGTCTGCAGGAAATCGCTGAAGGTGAAGGCGACCTCACCCGCAAACTCTCGGTACAAGGCAAGGACGAAACCGCCACCCTGGCAGGCTGGTTCAACCAGTTCCTGGGCATGATCGCGCAACTGATGCAGCGCATCGGCAGCGCCTCTTCCGACCTGCAAACCGCCGCAGCCGATACCAGCCACGTGGCCCAGAACATGAACGACGCCGCCGGGCGCCAGCGCCAGGCCGTGGAGCTGGTCAGCACCGCGTTCAATGAAATGGTCGCCACTGCCAACGAAGTTGCCCGCTCGTGCAGCCAGGCGGCCTCCAGCGCGGACGAAGGTTATCGCGACGTGCATGACGGCCAGCATCACATCGGCGAAGCCACCGGCAGCGTGCTGAAACTGAGCGAGGACCTGCAGCAGTCGACCCAGACCATGCAGGCGCTGGAACAGGACAGCAAGAACATCAACACCATCCTCGACACCATTCGTTCCATCGCCGAGCAGACCAACCTGCTGGCCCTCAACGCCGCCATCGAGGCCGCGCGGGCCGGCGATCAAGGTCGCGGGTTCGCCGTGGTAGCCGACGAAGTCCGCGCCCTGGCACGGCGTACCGCCGACTCCACGGGCGAGATCGACAGCCTGCTGGGCAACCTCGCGCGGCGCACCCAGGAAGTCACCCAGCAGATGCAAAGCAGCCTGCAGGTGTCGCAAACCAGCGTGGAACGCATCCAACAGGCCCGCGACAGTTTCGACAAGATCCGCAACTCGGTGGATTCGATTCGCGACCAGAACACTCAGATCGCCACGGCGGCAGAGGAACAGCACCAAGTGGCCGAAGACATCAACCGGCACATCGCGCAGATCCATACCGATGCACAGCTGGTGGAGGAATACGCCCACTCGGCGCAAACCGGTTCGGGGCGTTTGACGGATATTTCCGGGCAGCTCAAGGGTTTGGTGGGACGGTTCAAGTTCTAGATTGCTTGAGGGGCGAGCCAGGGATGGCTCACTCAGGACGATACAAACGAAAAGCCGCAATCGAGCGCACGGCGTTCATATTCCAGCAGACATTCATAGTCCGCCTCACTGGCTGGCAGCACTTCCCTGATAGCCAGCGTTCGAGAAACCTCCGGCAGTTGGCTCAAGGCTTCATTCATTGCCTTCCTGATTGAGTCTGCGTCCGCAGGCGTTCGCCGAATCGAGGTTACATAGGGCAGGCAGGGACTGCGCACACTTCGCGCCAGGACTCTCAGGCCTTCGATCTCATCACTGTTATCCCTCGCAAGATAGTCGTAGGTGACGCTGTCGACAGAAGCCAAATCACCGTCGCCATCTTTCAGCCTTCGCATGCTCTCTCTGTGCGATCCGGTGAAGGTTAGTCTTGAGAAAAAACCACGGTCGCTGATCCCGGCAAGTGTATGACGCAATAGATTCATTCCTGAATTGGAATCCTGAGCGTTGATCAGTCCATGGCTGCCCTGGAAACCCGCCAGATCAGTCACGGCCGAATCAGCTCTACAGAGCAGCAAACTGCAATGGTCACCGCCCGAGCTATGGGCAAGCTCATAGCTTGGGCGCCCGATCAGCCTCACCCTTCCCCGCAGCGATGTGACTAACGGATAGCCGCAGGTCTGGGACAACAAGAGGTCCGGGGAAAGCCAATGGGCCGCTGGCTCAACAATTTGCTCTTGCTCGCGGTGCTCGCCCAAAATCGCCAGGACGCGTTGGAGCCAGGCTTCCTGTGCCTGTAAAACCCTTGCGGGAGCGAGGTACATGGAGAGATCGCTGGTCATATGAAATCCAATTAAAGGACTGTTATCGGCGCTTGGCGCTGATCACAGCAAGAAGCTGTTAGCCGGTTTTTTCAAGCCCAAGCGGTCCCTTAGCGTCCCGGGTTCATATTCCTTGCGGAAAACCCCTTTGGCTTGCAGCAAAGGCACCACGCCACGCGTGAATGCTTCGAAGTCCGTCGGCAAAAACGGGAACATGAGGTTGTAGCCATCGACGGCATTCGACTCGTATAACGCTGAAAGCTTATCGGCTATATGCTCCGCCGTTCCGATCAGTAGCCAGGTACTGGAGCTCTTGACCAAGCGGCGCCCTATTTCGCGGATAGACAAGGAAGGATCGTACTTCTTGAGCAGGGCCAGCTCAGTTCGAATGCCATCAAACTCAGACTCATCTGGCAACGCTGGCAGGGGACCGTCCGGCGAGAGCCCCGTCAAGTCGAGGCGGGTGTAGCTGGAGACCAGATCAATCGCCACGGCATCGATAATGAGACTGTCCTCCAGGTGCCGACGTCGCTCCTCCTCAGTCTCATCCTCCAGAACCACCGGAAGCACACCGGTAATGATTTTCAGATCACTGGAATGCCTGCCCTTCAACTCGAGCCGGCGATTCAAATCGGCCCTGTACGCCAGTCCTTCTTCAACCGTATTGATGAAACAGAAATGCACGTCCGCGTGGGCCGCGGCCAGGTCCTTGCCCGCTTCAGAAGACCCCGCCTGGGCCAAGACCGGATGCCCTTGAGGTGGACGCGGCACGTTAAGCGGCCCTCGCACGCTGAAATGCGTCCCTTTGTGATGGATCGGATGGATTTTCGATGGATCGGCAAAATCGCCGGTGCCCTTGTCGAATTCAAGCGCCCCGTCCTCCCATGAGTCCCAAAGCTGTTTGACGACACGAATGAATTCATCGGCCCGCAGATAACGATCACCGTGTTTCGCCACGCCTGACAATCCGAAATTCGAAGCCTCCTCTTCCAGCCAGGAAGTCACGATATTCCAACTGGCTCGCCCTGAACTGAGATAGTCCAGCGATGCAAAATACCGCGAGATGTTGAAGGGCTCGTTATAGGACGTTGAAGCCGTGCCCATCAGACCGATGTGCTCGGTCACAGCGGCCAGTGCGGACAAGAGCGTAATGGGCTCAAGGCGGGCATTGGCATAGTGCCTCAAGCCGCTGGCCACGGAGTCCCAGACCGCCACGTGATCGGCGACAAAAACCGCATCGAACTTCGCCGCCTCGGCCGCCTGCACCAGTTTTACGTAGTAGCCCAGCGTCAATATTTCCTGGGTCGGTGACAACGGGTGGCGCCAGGAAAAACGATGGTCCCCTTGGGGATTAAAGAAGAACAGATTCAGGATCATACTTTTATTGGACATAACGACTCCGCGACCTCACCAACATCGCATTCATGTTCAGTTGGCCGTCTTGACGGTATTTTCGGCGACCCACTGCGCCGCGACTTTTGCCGGATCCTTGTGATCGATATCAACAAGGCGATTGAGTTGCTTGAGATCGTCATCGGTCAGCTTTGCGGAAACTTCGTTGAGCACCTTGGTGACTTCCGGGGTTAGCAGTGCCTTGCGCCCCAGTGGGGTGATGTTTTGCAGGGGTTGTTGATGCTTGTCGTCCTCGAGCACAACCCAGGGTTCTTTCGCCAGGATGCCTTGCGTGGAGACGACGGTGGCGACGTCGATAGCGCCTGAATTCAACGCCAGCCGCGACAAGGGCCCGCCCATGTCCAGGGATTTGACGCTCTTGAAATTGATGCCGTAGACCGCTTTCAGCCCAGGCAGGCCCAAGGCAGAAGTGGCGACTTCCGGTGGTCCGCCCAACGTTAAATCAGCTGAGACAGGCGCCAGGTCGGACAAGGTGTGCAAGTTGTACTTTTCTGCGGTCTTTTTAGTGACGGCCCAAGCGGTAATAGAGCCCGCCGCGGAAGGCTCAAGCAACTGCAGGTTCGCCGGTAACTTCTGCTGCAAGGCGCTGACGATCTCCTTTTGGCTGGTCAGGGCTGTCTTGTCATCATAAAAACTCAGCAGTGATCCTATGTATTCGGGTACAACGTCGACATCCCCATTTTCCAAGGCCTTGGCGATGATCTGGCGATTGCCCAGATTGAGCCGGGTCTTGACTTCTATCCCTTCATTTTTCAAGGCTGACGCATAAATGTTTGCGAGAATCGTCTGCTCGGAAAAATTGGCCCCGCCTATGGTGATGGATTGAGCACTGGCAAACGTGCTGCCCACCAGCAAGCCTAACCCCAGCAACAATGAAACCGATTGCACTGAGCGAGCCTTCGAACGTTGTTTGTTTTTCATTTGGACTTGCACCTCTGCAAAATTAATAGGCACTTTCAAATGCCCTGATCATGTAGCGCTCAGTTCAACATTCGCTGTTCGCCATTTTCGAACCATGAGTGTTTCTATCGTCGAGCAGAGCCACTCGCTGACAATCGCAAGGGCCGACACCACCAATGCACCGCCAATAATTTGCGGTGTATCGTTGCGACCCAGTCCGTCGATGAGAAATCTGCCCAACCCACCGAATCCCGCATAGGCGGCAATAGTTGCCGTTGCAATAAGTTGCACCAGGGCCGATCTGAAACCGGAAAAAATCAGCGGGAAGGCCAAAGGCAGTTCAAGTTGAATAAACGTTTGCCATCTACGCATGCCCATGGAGGTGGCCGCACTTTTCAACGACGTATCCACCTGATCGATACCGACATAAGTGTTGGTTAATATCGGCGGTATGCTCATGACAACCAGCGCGATAATGACCGTGCTGGTTTCATAGCCAATGACCATGATTGCCAGTATCACAATGCCGAGAGAAGGCAATGCGCGGCCAAGATTGAACACCCCTATCGCCAGGTTTGCGCCCTTGCGGTAATTAGCCATGAATACGCCGAGCGGCAACGCTATCGCACAAGCAATAGTGATACTTAAAGATACGTAATAAATATGCTCCGCCAGCCGCGTCAGTATGCCGTTTTCTCCCAACCAATTTTCAGGAAGAGAAAACCAATGGTAGACACTTGCGATCATGTTCATTAGCGCACCCAAGGGACCAGCCATTTATTGATTGAATAAAACAGAAAATCAAAACACAGCGCCAACATCACCGTCAGGACCAAGCTGACCACTACAGGTGTAGTGAAACTTTGCGCCAACCCGGTAATGAACAGCTGACCCAACCCACCTTGACCAATTAACGCAGTAACAGTCACCAACCCGACCAAGGTAACTGATGTCGTTCGTAGCCCTGCCAATAACGAAGGCAAGGCCAGTGGAAGTTCAACGCCCAGGAATCTCTGCATGCGCGTATACCCTAGCGCGCGGGCTTCTTCCAGGACGTCCGGGGGGTTGCTGGCAAGTCCCGCCAAGGTGTTTTGTAGAATAATCAGCAAGGAATACAGACTCAGGCCAATAACCGATGTGGTCTTGGACAAACCGGTAAAAGGCATTATCAAAATAAACAGTGCCAGGGAAGGAATGGTGAACAGTATTCCGCTGACATAAATCATGGGCCGAGCCAAGACAGGCTTCCACAGTGTCAAGAACACCATTGCGCCCGCCACCAGCATGCCTATACACAGGCCCAGTGTGACCAACTGAATGTGATCCAATAACAACTGAACAATCGCTTGCCAATTATCGACAATCCACGCCCCATCCATCATTGCAGGCTTCCAGGTCGGGATCCGCTCAAGGCGTTATAAAGGGACTCGATCGAGATGCAACCTTCGTAACCTCCTGCCTCATCCACCCGCGCTACAACACCGGTTGGGGCACTGAGGATTTTCACCAATGCGTGATGCAATGAGTCATTTATCGTAACGGTTGCCAGTTCTGGAGCGGGTACAGTGGATTCACCGTCAATTTCCGCCGGAAGATCGGCGACTTTCATCAGCGTAAGTCTTTTCAATAAAGGGTCTTTCCCAATAAACCCACTCACGAAATCGCTAGCAGGATGGGCCAGGATATTGTGAGGAGTGTCGAACTGAACAAGCCTCCCTTCCCCCTCAAATATTGCAATCCGGTCGCCGACCTTGATCGCCTCCTCCATGTCATGCGTTACCAGAATGATGGTCTTGTGCAAACGCCGCTGGAGCGCAACCAGTTCATCCTGCAATCGCTCGCGTATCACCGGATCAAGCGCGGCAAAGGGTTCGTCCATCAATACAACCGGTGGGTCCGAGGCCAAAGCCCTCGCCAGGGCGACACGGCTTTGCTGCCCGCCCGACAGCTGATTCGGGTATCGGTCAAGAAACTCCGGCTGAAGTCCGACCAGGGAAATGAGCTCGCTCACGCGCTGGCGGATTTTAGACTTACCCCAGCCCAAGAGCCGCGGTACAGCGCCGATATTTTCTGCAACGGTCTGGTGAGGAAATAAAGCCGAGCTTTGCATCATGAAACCAATGCCACGGCGTAACGTAACGACGTCAAGCTCGTCGGTCGCAACCCCATTTACACAGATGCGGCCACTGTCCTGGGTATCGAGCCTATTGATCATTCGCAAAATGGTGGTCTTGCCGCAACCGCTTGGCCCGACAAACACGCAGATCTCACCCTCCCGGACATGAAGCGTCAAATCGCTCACGGCCATTCGCGGGCTGCCCTTATGAGTTTTCTTGACGGCTTCAAAACGTATCATTTTCCAACGCCCAGATTAGCTTTCATTTTTTATTGCTCGGCAGGATGGCGCGGACAATCCACTGGACTGAGCAGATGTCTATGCAATAACTGGAAATAGCCATGAATGACGTAGCCATTGTTTCGAGCTATCCATTGTTCACGCCGGGCCCTATACACCTGTGGCAAGTAAAACCAGGGCAGACCGGGAAGATCGTGATGAACCAGATGAAGGTTGAGGTTCAGAAAAAGCCAACTCAAAAGCCCTGACGATTCATTGATAACCGTGCGGTGTTCTGGAAGTGCTGACGGCCGATGCTCGTAAAACGACCTGATCATTGCAATGGATAACGCTGGAAGCGAAACAAAGAAGATGTACTGGATCGCGCTGATGGCGCTGTATTGCTCAACCAGTCCCAGCAACACGGCAACACTTGATAGATGCGTAGCCCACATCCGCCAATGGCTTCGTCCAGTATGAAACAGCCCCTTTATCTCGGCGCCCACAAGTGAAATGACTGCCAACGGAGCGCCGATGATCAAGCGCCCGCCCAAGGTCTTATTTACCCATAGCAACACCCTCGTATAACCAGGTGAGCGCAACCAAAAGGCACTTGTGACATAACGACTTTCTGGATCTTGACCAGGCACCGTCAGCACCTCGTCTTTGTGATGCGCCAGGTGCGTGTCCCTGTAAATATCGTAGGGATACCATACGGCGAACGGCAGATATCCCAGGGCTTTATTTATGGCGGGCCAGCGCGTTGGATGACCGTGGATAAGCTCATGCTGAATCGACATCCAGAGCACGACCAGCGGAATCAACAAGACGATGGTGAATACTTCGCCCAGTGCGTCCCCATAAAAAACAACGAAAGCCCAGGCCAGGTAGAATCCGACCAACAAAAGCCAGGTTGGCCATTCCGTTTGACTGGTTAATGTCGTGCTCAGCTTGACGATTTCAGCTCGATGAGCTTCATCCAAATAATTTGGCATTGTTGTAAATCGCGTAGATATTGCTTTGAACAGGCGTCCATTCGCTCACGCATCAAGTTGCGGCCCGCAGGACCGGCATTACCTGAAGATGGCTGGCTAGACTAATGGTATGGAAGTGCCCAACAGCGAGGATTCACATGGCGTAGAGAAGAAACGCCAAGCCTTCGCTGATTGCACTGCAGGCTTCGCTGTTGGCCTGACACGGGAGCGGTTTACCGGTCACGAATGGAACGGTAATGGAGGCAGAACTAAGGCGGATATTGCCGGAGTGAGAAATCGCTCCTTGGGTTCGGTCACAGGACAGAGCCTCAAGGCTGATTTGGAAGATTCGGGCGCCGGACATAGTCGTACCATAAAATGGGATTGAACATATCCGGTTGTCCGGTAGGAACAATCTAGCACGATGGCTAATACGACCAAGGAATATATTCTATTATGCTTATGCCTATAGCGAATAAGAGGCCTAACCTTTCACCTTGATCGCATACAGCCCACCGGCAATCACCATGCATGCTCCCACCACTGTCCATGCGTCGGGAAGCTCGCCAAACACGAACAGGCCTATCAACGTGGCAAACACCAGAAGCGTGTAGTTGAAAGGCTGGAGCGTAGCCGCTGTTGCGTACCTGAGCGCTTGGATAAGTAAAAGCTGGGCCACTACGCCTGTGATCGAAAGGACCCCGATCAGGGCCCATTGCTTCGGGCTTGGAGACACCCAGCCCGCAAGACCTAGCAAGGTGATGGCTATCGCGCCAAAGAACCCCATGTAGAGCATGTTCGTGGCAAACGAATCACCTTGACTGATGCGTCGGGTCAGCACGCTGAAAACAGCGAACCCCAGGGCCGACAACAATGGGATAAGCGCCGCCAGTTCAAAAACACCGGTACCCGGTCGAAGGATAACCACCGTGCCCAGGAAACCGACAGCGGCGGCAATCCATCGGCGAACTCCAACGTACTCACCCAAAAATACACCAGCCAAAGCCAGGGTCATCAGGGGAAACACGGCGTACAGGGCATGCATCTCAGCCAGGCCCAGGTAGCGCAGCCCTATTCCAAACAGAGCGATTTCACCGACGCCAATCAGCGCACGGATGACCTGCAGAAAGGGATGCTGGCTTCGACATGCGGTTCGCAAGCTACCTTGGTAAACGCTGTAACCGACAGCAAAGACCAGGAATACCCAATAGCGCACCATGACGAGTTGCGCGATGGGCAGATCCTTGACCAGCACCTTGGTGATCCCGTCCTGGCTCGCAAAGATCAGCATCGACAACAGGCACAAGATGATTCCAAGTTGAGGCCTGGGAACCTCGTAGTGACGCATGGCGCTTTCCAGCTGATTGCTCATATATCCCCCATTTCGAGTGTGATTCTGCCCTTCACGACGACATCATTCACGCCCGGCACGCCACTCACGCAAACGTAAGTCGGCTTTCGAGAGCGATCAAAGGCTCAAGGGCGGCCTTTAGCACGGCGATCTTCTCAGCAGGCAGACGCGCCAACGGTCGGCGAGGGTTACCCGCGCCATAGCCGGTGATATCGGCACCGGCGTAAACCGATTGCACGTAATCACCCTGCCAGATCAATGACATCACCGGCTCGATCGCCCGCCAGATTTCCCGGGCACGTGCCCAATCCTGCTCAATGGCGGCCTTCACTACCGCCACACAAGAACGCGGCGCCATGTTCGCCCCGCCCCAGATCAGGCCCGCCGCACCGGCAAAGAGCGCGTACGGCACCAGTGGGTCGGCGCCGTTCATTGTCGGCAGGCCCGTGCGGATCAGCGACGCCTGCGCGGCCAGATCGCCGCTGCTGTCTTTGACCGATACGAAGTTCGGAATCTCGCTCAACTGGCGAAGCAGCGAAGGAGTCACTTCTACCCCCACCGCCTGAGGCACGTTGTAGCCGATGATTGGCAACCCGGCTTCGGACACCGTGGCGTAGAAATCGATGATGCTCTGGTCGTCGGTTGGACCTTCGAAAAACGGTGGCAATACCATGACGCCATCGGCGCCACATTCGGCGGCATGGCGGGTGCGCTGCACCACTTCATCCGCCAATAAGGCAGACGTTTGCACGATGACGCGAGCGCGCCCCTTGATGACCTGAGTGCCAAAGGCCACCAGTTGCCTGGACTCTTCCTGGCTCAGGTAGACATGCATGCCTGTCCCTGAGCTCAGGACAAAACCCTCTACGCCAGCAGTCAGATAGCGCTCGAGCAACGTCTCGAAGCGTGGATAGTCGATCCTGCCTTGGGCATCGAACGGCGTGGTCACGGCCAGGTTGAGACCGGAAAAAGCGAATGCGGACATTGAATCGAGCCCTTTCTTGTTCTTCTCCAGCGGACGCACCAACCGCCCTTCCCGGGCTGTTTGCACGCCGTAGTAGCGATGACCAACGCCGAAAGCGCCGGCCATCGTTGCAAGGAAATCAATCCACCGATTTAAGTGGAATCTGGGCCTGGAGGCGCGTCAGCATGGTTTCGCAGTACCAATCGTCAAACTGGCATACGCCATTTTCCGCGATGTCCGAGAAGGGTCCCGGCTCGTAAGTCGGTGAGGTCACACCTGCCTGCGTACCTTCCACCAAACGACGGTCTTGATCGTTGGTGGCAAGCCAAACCTTGGTCAGCCGGTCAATCTCGTAGTCAACACCTTCAACGGCGGTACTGGGCACAAGCCATTTGGTCGTCACAAGCGTTTCGCCAGGCCCGATCGGGAGTACCCGGAAGCTCAATGCGTGATCGCCGAGAAAGTGGTTCCAGGTAGACGGGTAATTAAAGTAGAGCAAGGCGCCAATATCCGGCTCGCCGCTTTTATCCAGGCGCCCCGTAACAGCAGGTTTACCATCCATTGTGTAACTCACGGCGCCCGCGGAAAGTGGAATGCGTGTCATACGAAAACGGCCATTCGGGTCCATGACAAGCTTGCTGGGCATGCCCGCGATTTCGCAGCGATTCCAGTGCGCGGTCAATTCAGGATCATCTTCGCCCCCCACCCCGGCCACCGAAAGATTCTCGACAAAAGAATTCATCAATTCGGGATGCGTACCGTCACAATGGAAGCATTCGCGATTGTTTTCAAATACGAGTTTCCAGTTACCCTTTTCCACGAGGTTGGACTCGAAAGCAACCTTGCAGTTATCCAGGAAATGGGGGGCGATGAAAGGACTTACAGAATGCCTGAAACTTTCGAACTCAGGCGCCTCGTCAGCGACGCATACATAAATGTACGTATGGACAATTTCACAATGAACGGGTTTCAGGTTGTATTGAGACCTGTCGAAATCGGCCCCCATATTACCGGCAAACAAAAGACTGCCGTCCAGCTCGAAAGTCCATTTATGATAAGGACAAACCAGCTTCGCAACTTTGCCTTGGGCGTGCTCACAAACTTTAGAGCCACGATGACGACAAGCATTGTGAAAAGCACGGACCTGACCACTTTTATCCCTGATGATTAAAACTGGATAGTCACCAATCTGCAACGTCAAGTATTGCCCGGGCTTTTCAAGCTCAAAGGTATGCCCGGCAAAAATCCAATCCTTGTGCCAAATCTGCTCAAGATCCTGACGAAAAACCTCAGGTTCAATATACAGCTCACGGGGAAGCGCGTGGCGCGCCTTACGCTTTTGAATCAGGTCGATCACGAATGCTTTGATATTCATTATTATCCTCTACGCATCAACCTGACGGTTAATGGTAAGTACGCCCAGAAAACGGTGTCATGGCCCAACGGGTCCTACGCGGAGCATTGCCCAACGCAACCGCTGAATACGCATGTTTTAGCCATATTTAACACAAAGGGTACGACAGCCTATCCTGTCGGCAAAACTACATTTTCGTCGTTCAACTGATAACTTAGCGTTATGACCCACCGATTCCAGGCAAGACTTTACTTACAATCGCTGTACCGACCGAGAAGATTTAAATGAAAAAAACTCATATACTCCATCTGGAAAACTTAGAAAGAATCCAGTCCCGGACTCGCCGACAGGCATCTTCGTATTCAGTCCTTTCATTGCAGGCTACATAATGAAGACTGTTTCGAAGCGTCACCTGATGCTCGACAGGGCGAACGAGCTGCCCTCTCTCGACCATTGCCCCGACAAGCTGGTTCCAGCCCAGCGCAACGCCTTGATGGGTCAAGACCATGTTCATGATCAGGTTGTAATCATTCGCATGAAAAATAGGCGGACAGTCGGCAGGACGCTCATCAATATCAACGTTCAGAAAAGCCAGCCACACCCCCCAGTCCACATGTTCAGCCACACCCGACCGTCCATAGGGGCTTAGATTAAGTAGCGAAGAATCGCGCACCCCTTCAAGCGAGTTCAGTTCGGGATGTGCGTCCAAAAACGCTGGAGAGCAAACAGGATAAATAATATCGTGGCACAACTGATAACTCTTATACCCATCCCCCACCTTGCGAATCTTTGAGATGATGATGTCCGGCTCTATGCCAGGTTCCATATTCACAAAGTTCTGAGTGGTAATCAGATTGAATTCAATATCCGGGTTAGTCGCCCGAAACTCTGGAAGATGCTCGGACAGCCATAATGCAGAGAATGCGGGTGAGCAACAAACAGTCAGGATATGCTTCTGCGTCGGAGCGGTACGAATCCTTTCAGCCGCTTGTGCGATATTAACGAACGACAGTTGCGCCGCCTCAAAAAATATCTTTCCCTCGGCGGTTAGTTCTACCGTGCGCCCGGCACGCATGAACAGTTGAGCGCCCAACGAGTCTTCAAGCTCTCGAATCTGCCGACTGATCGCGGCTTGCGATACGCACAGGGCCTCCGCTGCCCGAGTGAAGCTTTCATATTTAGCGGCGGCGACGAATGCCCTGACAGCCCGAAGGGAAGGCATTCTAAGCAGTAATGTATCGGGGTCAACGTGTCTGCTGAGCATGGTAAGCCCTCACACTCCTTTCATCCGCGAAAGCGGCGGAGCGTAACTCAATAGCCTAGCCCAGGCCATACAAAAGCGTCGTGATTGCGCAAAGGCGGTCGTTTTAGCGCGTCTCGATAACGTTAGGTTATCCATAAAGCCCTGTAAATGTTGTTGGATTTAAAATCGGGATACTTATAGATTGAAAAAAAGCCCGCCCCCAAGGGCAAACAATAAAAAACAGGTACATGTCATGCGCAGATCTATCTTTTATTACTGCCCGCCTAAATTACCAACGCTCGAGCTCAATTCGATTTCGCGCGCTTGTAGCGTTACACGCAAAGGAGGGACGCGATGACTAGCCCAGACGAAATCATTTCTGTTAAGAACGTTTTTAAGATATTTGGCGCGCAACCTGACACGGCGATGAAAATGCTCGCCGCCGGGGCAAGCAAAAAAGAAGTCTTTGAGAAAACAGGTCAAGTTATTGGTGTTTTTGACGCCAGCTTTGCTGTTAAGCGCGGTGAAATATTTGTGATCATGGGACTCTCAGGTTCTGGGAAGTCCACGATGGTGCGATTGTTCAACCGCCTTATCGAGCCCACTTCAGGCAGTATTTATCTGAATGGTCGAGAAATTACGGGCCTGGCTGATAAAGCCCTTCTTGATGTCCGCCGTAAAGAGATGGGCATGGTGTTCCAGTCCTTTGCCTTGATGCCGCACATGAGCGTTCTGGAAAACACCGCCTTTGGGCTGGAAATTTCCGGCATTGGTGAAAAGGAACGGCATAGCCGCGCCAGGGAAGCCCTCGCCCAAGTCGGTCTTGCTGGACAGGAGCACAGTTATCCGCATCAACTTTCCGGCGGCATGCAGCAACGCGTAGGCCTGGCCCGCGCGCTTGCCAACGACCCGACCATCCTGCTGATGGACGAAGCCTTTTCCGCTCTGGACCCGCTTATCCGCGGCGAGATGCAGGGAGAACTCATTCGCCTGCAAGCCGAGCAAAAGCGAACCATCATCTTCATTTCCCACGACATTGAGGAAGCCGTTCGCATCGGTCACCGCATCGCGATCATGGAGGGGGGCCAGGTGGTACAGATCGGCACACCTCAAGAGTTGATCAGTCAGCCGGCCAATGACTATGTACGCACGTTCTTCAAAGGATTCGATAGTTCCCGGATTCTCAAGGCAGGCGACGTGGCCAGGCTCAATCCGGAATCGGTTCGTAAAGCGAATGGCCAAGCGCCACATTTCAAGGCCGGCCTGCCATTTGGTTACTTGATCGATGAACTTGGACAACTACTCGGGGTGGTCGATATCGATACCAGCGGCGCGGGTGGCAACACGCATTACACCCAGCACAAACAGCAGCCTGTCTTTACCGATACCCCCCTGCACGAAGTACTGGAGATCGCCGCCAACCTGCCCTACCCGGTCCCTGTACTCGACCGTTCGGGCGCTCTCACCGGGACCCTGTCAAAGAGCGAGTTACTGCAAACGCTGAGCCGCCATTAAACAGCCGCGCCCATCTACGCTGGCGCGTCCCTGACCTGAAGTACCTGCGGCCTCCATGACGTCGCAGCGGTGAAGATGAAGAGGTAAGCCCTAATGTCCGAGTTCAGTTTTCTCGACCCGTTTCAAGTCCTCACCCTTCCATTGGGTGACTGGGTGGAAAGCACCCTCAATTTTCTGGTGCACAACTTTCGCGATGTGTTTCGCGCCATCCGCTGGCCGATCGACCAAGTACTTAACGGCGTCGAATACATTCTGCAGAGCATTCCACCCAGCATCGGGATCATCCTGTCTTCATTGCTGGGATGGCAACTAGCCGGTAAACGCATGGCCTTGCTGTGCTTTGTGACGCTCACACTGCTGGGCCTTATCGGTGTCTGGTCCGAGTCGATGACCACCCTGGCGCTCGTACTGACTTCGGTATTCTTTTGCGCCCTGCTAGGTATCCCACTGGGGATTCTCTGCGCCCGCAGTGACAATCTGGAAAAGGTCCTACGGCCCGTACTCGATGCCATGCAGACACTGCCGGCGTTCGTTTATCTAGTGCCTGTCGTCATGCTGTTCGGCATCGGCAACGTGCCGGGCATCCTTGTGACCATTGTCTTCGCCCTTCCCCCTCTGGTGCGCCTGACGAATCTGGGCATTCGCCAGGTACCGGAGGACAAAATAGAAGCCGCCCGCGCTTTTGGCTGCACACCGCGGCAGATGCTGACCCGGGTTCAGTTGCCACTGGCGACCTCAACCATTATGGCTGGACTCAATCAGACCCTGATGCTGTCGCTGTCGATGGTGGTGATCGCTTCGATGATCTCGGTGGGCGGTCTTGGCCAGATGGTCCTGCGCGGCATCGGCCGCCTGGACATGGGCTTGGCCACGGTCGGTGGGACTGGCTTGGTGCTGCTTGCCATCTTCCTTGACCGCTTGACCCAAGCCATGGGCGCGCGCACCGGAGCCGACCCGAGCCTGCGCTGGTATCACACCGGTCCCGTAGGCCTTCTGCTACGCCTGTTCGGCGCAAAACAGCCTGCGGGGCGAAGCAAGACCGCTTGAACCCTCTTATTCGATCTGCCGCACTTGAAGATAAAAACCCAAAAAAGGTACGCGAAGATGTCTGAATTCAAGCTTTCCCGTCGCATTCTCAATTGCGCTACAGCTTTCGCCATTGCGGCTACGTCCCTGTGCGCAAACGCCTCGGCGAACCAACCGGGGGACGGTGTAAAGGTCACCCCCATCTTCCCCTCTATCGCTGAAGAGCGATTCCGTGGCGAAGTAGCCATGGAAGGCCTCCGAGAGCTGGGCTACAAGGTGCAGGAGCCCAAGGAGACCGAGTACGGCGTCATGATGATGGCCTTGGGTAGCGGTGATGCGGACTTTACCGTGCACTTGTGGGACAAGCTGCACGATAAATTCTTCCAGCAGGCCGGGGGCGATAAAACCATGGTCAAGGCGGGCGACATCATGCCCGGCGTGCTCCAAGGTTATTTGATCGACAAGAAGACCGCTGAAGCCCATGGCATCAAGTACCTCACTGACTTGAAGAAACCGGAAATCGCCAAACTGTTCGACACCAACGGCGACGGCAAAGCAGACCTGACGGGCTGCAATCCTGGATGGGGCTGCGAGCTGATCATCGCCCACCACATGAAGGCCTATGACCTGGATAAAACAGTCACCGTCAACCAGGGCTCCTATTTCGCACTGATGGCTGACACCATTACCCGTTACAAGGAAGGGCAACCGATTCTCTACTTCACCTGGGTCCCACAATGGATCGCCACTGTTCTGGTAGAAGACAAGGATGTGGTATGGCTGGAAGTACCGAAAACCGACCTGCCTGACGGCAAGAATGATGTCGACACGATGTACAAGGGCAAGAATCTCGGCTTTGCGGTAGATAAGGTCGAGGCCGTGTTGAATAAAGACTTCGCCGAGAAGAATCCGGCGGCCTTGAAGTTCCTTTCGGTGATGCAAATCACCACGGCTGACGAAAGTGCCCAGAACTTGAAAATGCAACAGGGCGAGAAAAAACCCGCAGATATCCGCCGTCACGCCAAGGAGTGGGTAGCAGCCCATCGGCAGCAATTTGATGCATGGTTGCAAACAGCTCGCGCTGCGGCGACACAAGCTAATAATTAATAGCCGTACCAAGGTGGGGCAAGTCGATGACTGCCCCGTCCTTTAATGGTTTTCCGTTCGATGTAAGCCGATAGATTCGATACCCCAAGCAATGCAAACGCACTTCGATACCGCCTGATCACATCGTTAATTGAAACTGCAAAGACTTAACATTTACGTCCGTTGGATTCTCAGCACACGTGAAATGACCAAGCACCCTTTTTTGCATGACTGACGTCGGATCGGTTGAATGAACAGGATCTTGAAATGTTAAAAGTATCTTCGTTACCTGCCGATGATCCATCTTGCGGGTGGTACCACTTGAGCAAGGGGCGCCAGATCAAGCCCGCCCATCAAGGCCATAGCAGCGCACGCTGGGTGATTGTCGGTGCTGGCTTTACAGGGCTTGCCGCCGCCCGTCAGCTAGCGGCTCATTTCCCCGACGATTCCATCCTGTTGATCGACGCTCAGGAAGTGGGCTTTGGCACTTCCGGTCGCAATGCCGGGTTCGCTATCGATTTGCCGCATGACATCGCCGCGGAGGATTACATAGGCGATATCGCCACGGCGAAAACCACACTGAAACTTAATCTGAGTGGCCTGGGTTATTTAAAAGAGTTGGTTGAACGCCACAACATCGATTGCCAAATGAAGCATTGCGGCAAATATCAGGCAGCCGTTGAACCAAGAGGCATCGCCGTCCTGGAGGCCTACCGTCGCGGACTCGATAAACTGGATCAGCCCTACCAGATGATCGAGGCTGGCGAACTGCCCGAACATATCGGCACGCATTTCTACCGCAAGGCGTTATTTACACCAGGGACCTCCTTGCTTCAGCCTTCGGCGCTGGTCAAAGGTTTGGCCGACAGCCTCCCCAATAATGTGACGCTGTATGAAAACACCGCGATCACTCATGTGGAGTACGGCACGAAGACGGTGCTCAAGCACGCCGCGGGTTCAATCACCGCCGACAAACTGATCCTGACCAATAATGCCTTTGGCATGAGTTTCGGCTTCCTGAAAGGGCGAATGCTACCGGTGTTCACCTATGCCAGCCTGACCCGCCCCATGACCGAACAAGAGCAGGCTCGCCTCGGCGGCCGGCCTTATTGGGGTGTCATTCCTGCGGATCCATTCGGTACCACGGTACGTCGTACACCGGACAACCGTCTTTTGATCCGTAACAGTTTCAGCTTTAACCCCGACGGCCGCAGCGATTCAAAATATCTGAAACGCTTTGTCGCCAGGCATCAGGCATCTTTCGAGCAACGCTTTCCCATGTTGCCTGAGATGACGTTCGAATATACCTGGGGAGGCGCACTGGCTCTTTCACGTAACCATATGGGTTATTTCGGCGAGCTGTCGCCCAATGTCTATGGGGCACTGTGCTGCAATGGGCTAGGTGTTACCCGCGGCACCGCCACCGGCAAACTCTTGGCGGATTGGCTGGCTGGGGAACACTCTGAACTCATCGATTTCGTCTTGAAATCACCAGGCCCATCTCCTAACCCACCCGCCCCACTGGTTTCAGCAGGCGTCAATATAAGTTTGCGCTGGGGGCAGTACCGAGCCGGTAAAGAAAGTTGACCCGCCCCGACAAACTTGAAGAAGTTGAAGACCACTTGCTCGATCTTCAGCACGTGGTCTCCCTTGGTTGAAAAACTGGCTGCGCTGACTCTATCGAGCCAGCGCCGCTTGATAGGCAGTGACATTAACTGGAGCGAGATTAATGAAATTTGAAGGCATTTACACACCGGCCGTTACTCCACTGACCTCTGACGGCAGTATCGATAAGACAGCCTTCGCCGAAGTCCTGGAGTATCTGGTCGACTCCAAGGTGCACGGCATCATTATCGGTGGCTCAACCGGCGAATATTATGCCCACACCGCTCAGGAGCGTTTCGACCTGGCCGCCCAGGCCAAGGACGTGCTGCGCGGTCGTCTACCGCTGATCGTGGGTACCGGCGCCATCCGCACTGAAGACTCGGTCGCCTACGCCGAAGCGGCGAAAGCCATCAAGGCCGACGCGCTGTTGGTTGGCTCGCCGCCCTACGCACTGCCGACGCAAAAAGAGATCGCACTGCATGTCAAGGCGGTGGACCGCGCCGCCGCTCTCCCCATCATGCTTTACAACTATCCAGGTCGGATGAGCGTGAGCATGGGCGAGGAATTCTTTGACGAAGTCCGCGATGTGAAAAACATCGTTGCCATCAAGGAAAGCTCCGGCGACATGGCTCAGATGCACCGTTTGGCCTGCAAATACCCGCACATCGCCCTGTCTTGCGGCTGGGACGATCAAGCCCTGGAATTTTTCGCATGGGGCGCCCGCAGTTGGGTGTGTGCCGGTTCCAACTTCATCCCCCGCGAGCACGTCGCGCTGTACGAGGCCTGTGTTGTCGAAAAAAACTTCGACAAAGGCCGCCGCATCATGACGGCGATGATGCCGCTGATGGACTTTCTGGAAGGCGGAAAGTTTGTCCAGTCCATCAAGTACGGGTGTGAACTGAACGGCTTGCGCACCGGTGGCCTGCGCGCCCCTCTGCACGGCCTGGACCCTGATGAAAAGCAGGCGCTGCAAGGCGTCATCACCGAGCTCAAGCGCAACATTGCGCAGATCACTGGAGGTGCCTGAAATGGCTGATCTACTGACCAAAGAACAGTACGCGGCCATCGCCGCCCAGTTGAAGTTTCCTACCCAGGCGTTCATCAACGGCGAGTTCCGCGATGCCCTCTCTGGAAAAACCTTCATCACGACGAACCCTGCCACGGGTGAAACGCTTGCCGAGATAGCGGCGTGCGATACCCGTGACGTCGACGTTGCCGTGGCTGCCGCCAAGCAAGCGTTCGAGGATGGTCGCTGGCATAAGCTGTCACCCGGCGCACGCAAACAGGTACTCCTGCGTTTCGCCCAATTGCTGGAAGACAACGCCCACGAACTCGCCGTGCTGGAAAGCCTGGACAGTGGCAAGCCTGTCAGCGAATGCCAGAACGTCGATGTGCCCGACACGATCCATACCCTGCGCTGGCATGCGGAGTTGATCGACAAGGTGTACGACAGCACCGCGCCGACCGGCCACGGTGCGGTAACCATGGTGGTACGCGAAGCGATCGGCGTCGTCGGACTGGTTCTGCCTTGGAACTTCCCATTGTTGATGCTGGCCTGGAAGATTGGTCCCTCCTTGGCCGCTGGCTGTTCCATCGTGGTCAAACCGGCCAAGGAAACCACCCTGACCGCGCTGCGCGTTGCCGAACTGGCACATCAGGCCGGTATTCCGGCAGGCGTATTCAATATTACCCCTGGCGGTGGCCGGGAAGCGGGTGAGGCAATCGGCCGGCACATGGATGTGGCGATGGTCAGCTTCACCGGTTCTACCGACACGGGCCGGTTGTTTCTCAAGTACGCGTCCGAGTCGAACCTCAAGCGCGTGGTGCTGGAACTGGGCGGTAAAAACCCCGCCGTGGTGATGAATGACTGCGAAGACCTTGATCAGGTTGCCCAGTATGTGACGGCCGGCGCTTTCTGGAACATGGGCGAGAACTGCTCGGCGTCCTCACGGCTGATCGTCCATAAAGACGTCAAGGATGAGCTGCTGCAACTGATCAGCAAGCATCTGCGCGATTGGAAAATGGGTGACCCACTGGATCCTGAAAATCGCCTCGGTGCGATGATCAGCAAAACGCATTTCGAAAAGGTGCGTTCTTATCTGGACTATGCCGCCGAGCAGAAACTCAATGTGATGCAAGGTGGAGAGACCGAGTCCGGCGTGTTCGTACAGCCGACGATCATCGACGGAGTCGAACGTGATAGTCGCCTGTTTATCGAGGAGATCTTCGGGCCGGTACTGAGCGTCACCAGCTTCAGTACCCTCGACGAGGCCATTGAACTGGCCAACGACACGGTCTACGGCCTGGCGGCATCCGCCTATACCGGCAGCCTGCGCAACGCCTTGCGCCTGTCGCGGGAGATTCGTGCGGGCGTGGTCACGGTCAACTGTTTCGGTGAAGGCGACGCCTCCACGCCGTTCGGCGGCTACAAAGAGTCTGGCTTTGGTGGTCGCGACAAATCCGTCTGGGCACACGATCAGTACACCGAGCTGAAAACCATCTGGATCGATGCTTCGTAACCTGATCGAACACGTGCTGTATTGACAGCGTTCAGCACACCGATCACCGCTTCACGCAAGCGGTGATCGGGTTATCAAGTCCCCCGGCTCGATAGTCGCTTGGTCGCGCAGAGCCTTTCAGCAGATTGAAACTGGACGCCACCATGACAACCTCACCTTTTTCGATTCCAGCCAATGCTCGGCGCATCGACCCGGCCAGGCAGCGTGCAACTGCATTAAAAAAAGATGGCTCGGTCAATGACAACGACCGTGTCGAAATAGGCCCCACTCTCCTGGCTTTTGCGGAGTGGGAGCGTTTGGGCCTGGAGCCGCCCCATTTGCCCACCCTGCGTACGTACCGATTGCAACGACTCGTGGATCAGTTGGTCGCCCGTGACCTGGGCGGCATTCTGTTATTCGATCCACTGAATATCCGCTACGCGACCGATACCACCAACATGCAATTATGGACGACCCATAACCCCGCACGGGCATGCTTCGTCGCCGCCAGTGGGCATGTTGTTCTGTGGGACTTCCATGGCTGCGATCACCTTTCTGCTCACTTGCCGCTGGTGACGGAATTACGCAGCGGCGCGTCTTTTTTCTTTTTCGAGACCGGCGAGCATACGGATCGACACGCCAGGCATTTCGCCGCGCAAATCGACGAGTTGCTGCGCCTACACGCCGGCGCCAACCGCCGGCTGGCGGTGGATCGAATCGAAGTCGCTGGTGTGCGCGCATTGGATGCCTTGGCGATCGAAATGCACAGCGGCCAGGAAGTGACCGAATTCGCCCGCATGATCAAGGGCCCTGACGAGATCAAGGCAATGCGCTGTGCGGTGGCCTCGTGCGAAGCCTCAGTGGCTGAAATGCACCAGGCAATGCGCGCCGGCGTGACCGAAAATGATGTCTGGGCCGCACTGCATGCCGGCAACATCCGCCGCGGCGGCGAATGGATCGAGACGCGAATCCTCAGTTCCGGTCCTCGCACCAACCCCTGGTTCCAGGAGTCTGGACCACGGGTGTTGAGCGACGGCGACCTGTTGTCGTTCGACACGGATCTGATCGGCACCTACGGCATGTGCGTGGACATGTCCCGCAGCTGGATTTGCGGGGGGCTGGAACCTACGGCCGAACAGAAGCGCCTGTATCGAATTGCCCATGACCATATCACCCACAACAGCGAGCTGATCAAGCCAGGCGTGCGCTTCACGGAACTCACCGCCAAGGCGCATCGACTGCCAGAGTCCTACCGCGCCCAGCGGTACGGCGTGCTGTTTCATGGCGTGGGCCTGTGCGACGAGTACCCCAGTATCCGCTACCCGGAGGACCTGGAATCCTACGGATACGAGGGAGAGCTGCAAGCAGGCATGGCCCTGTGTGTCGAAGCGTACGTGGGTGAAGTGGGTGGCCGCGATGGCATCAAGCTGGAGAACCAATTATTGGTCACTGAAACCGGCTATGAGTTGCTGACGCATTACCCCTTCGATAACAGCTTTCTACAGATATGAAGCTTGATTGATGAACCAGTTAATCGAGGGTCATAAAACATCAAGCATAGGTTTTCTCTTGCTTGAGAACTTCTCCCTGACGTGTTTCACGCAATGCCTGGACGTGCTGGTGACCGCAAACCTCATCCAGCCTGGGTCGATAAAAGTGCATACATTCAGTCGCAACGACTCCGAAGTCATGAGCGACCTGGCCATCCCCATCAGACCGGATACCCCCCTGACCGACATCAGAATCGCCGCCCTGGATCTGATGATTGTCTGCGGAGGGTTACGCACGCCTAGAGTCGTGCCTGAGGCGTTGGTGAAGCTATTGAACAAACTCGCCAGCATGCCCATCGCGCTCGGCGGGTTATGGAATGGCGCCTGGTATCTGGGCAAAGCCGGATTGCTGGATGGCTACCGCTGTGCCATTCACGCAGAACAACGGATCGCTTTATCCGAGTTTTCGCCTAACACGAACGTCACGTTGGACGCCGTGGTATTTGATCGAGACCGGCTCACGGCGGCGAGCCCCGCGGGGGCTTTTCAAATGATGATGAAGTGGCTTTATAAAGCGCTTGATCAGAACGTCGCGAACGCAGTTTTTGACGTGTTGGATCACGACCAGTCCAGGTTCCGTACTTCAGTTCAGGTTCAAGATGGCAAGGTCAGCGCCCCGCTACGAGAACTGATCACGTTGATGGAGTGTAACTTGGAGGAGCCGTTAAGCCCGGATCAACTCGCCGAGTGCGTTCAATTATCAAGACGTCAGGTGCAACGTCTTTTCCAGGAGCAATTGGGGGTCCCTCCACAGCGCTACTACTTGGAATTACGACTTAAAGGCGCCCAGCGCCTGATACAGAACTCAAGCCTGACGATCATCGATGTCTCAATCGCCTGCGGCTTTGTTTCAACACCTCACTTCAGTAAATGCTACAGCTCTTTTTTTGGTTATCCACCGTCGAGGGAACGTCGCCACGAACTATGAGAGCTGCACGGGTACGCAACATCCAAAAGGAGCGCAACACAGTGTCCACTTCGCAGCCCCCTGCCCCACGATCCGTCGGATTCCTTCTACTGGATGACTTCACCTTCATCTCCCTGGCATCGGCAATAGAACCCTTGCGCATGGCAAATCAGCTCTCCGGCAGAGAGCTATATCGATGGTTCACCCTGGGCAAGGACGCAAAACCGGTGCGTGCCAGTGCCGGCTTGTACATAACGCCCGACGCCAAAATGGAACAGGCCTCGGCGTTGAATACCGTGATCGTGTGTGGCGGGATGAATGTGCAGGACAGCGTGAGCCATGACCATGTGCGTTGGTTGCAGCACCAAGCCGACCTGGGCCTGCAACTGGGTGCTATCTGCACAGGAAGCTGGGCCCTGGGCAAGGCCGGCCTGCTGGACAGGCATAAGTGCAGCGTCCATTGGCAATGCCTGGCGCAAATGCGCGAAGCGTTTCCTGGAGCGGACATCACTTCACACCTGTTCTCCGTCGGTACTAATCACCTGACCTCTGCCGGCGGCACGGCACCGATGGACATGATGTTGCACTTGATCAGGCGCGAGCACGGTCGTGAGTTGGCAGCGGCGATCTGCGATATGTTCATGTACGAACGCATGCGCGATGATCAGGATCACCAACGGATACCGCTCAAGCATACACTCGGCGCAAATCAACCCAGGCTACAAGCGGCTATCGTGTTGATGGAGGCCAATCTGGATGTCCCCCTGGAGCTCAACGCGTTGGCATTCAAGGTCGGTATTTCACGTCGACAACTGGAGAGGCTGTTTCATAAGTATCTGGACATCTCGCCGTCGCGCTATTACCTCAAGCTGCGGTTAGTCCGGGCACAACAGTTGTTGAAGCAGACCTCATCACCCGTCCTGAAAATAGGCGCGCTCTGCGGCTTTGGTTCAAGTGCGCACTTCACCAGAAGCTATCGTGGCTATTTCGGTGTGACACCGCGTGATGAACGCGCTTCGTCAAATACCTATGGGTAACCCCAACGCCTCCCGGACAGTCACCGTCTCCCTGTAGACGGTGACCGGGTTCTGCACCGCGCCTTCATCCGTCAGACGGCTTCGAACGCCTCCTGCAGGTGGGTGTAGCTGGCGACAAAGCGACTGTATTTGTGTTGGCCGCAGGTGTAGGGCGCATATTTGGCCGGGTTGCTGACGCTGATGCACGTCGCCACGGTCTCGACCGTCGCGTCGAAGTCCAAGTCAATGAAGAATGGAATGGAATACCGTTCAACACCGCTGGTATTGATGACGCGGTGCATAGTCGAGGTATAGCGATCATTCGTCAGGGTTTGCACCAGGTCACCGATGTTGACGATGAACGTATCTTCCACCGGTGGCGCGCTGACCCATTCACCCGCACGATTGCGGACTTGCAAGCCACCAACCTTGTCCTGGAAAAGGATCGTCAGGAAACCATAGTCCGTGTGCGCTCCGATCCCGATTTCCTTTTGTGAAATCTCGCCACTCTGCGAGGGGTAGTGCAACAAGCGCTGGATGGTGATCGGTTTGCGTTGCAGTTTTTCAAAGTAGTTCGCTGGCAGATCCAGGCTCAGCGCAATGGCGCTGATGAGCTTACGGGCCAGCTCAAGCATCGCTTTATGGTAGGCGTCACAGACACCCGAAAATTTCGGAAGCTCGGTCGGCATCAGGTTTGCCCCGAAAAATGGAGACACTTGCTCATCGTGCGCGCCGTAGTCGAAGCACTCCTTGAAATCACGGGTATTTTCCGGATCGACGTTTTCCGCGTACATGGGTATGTAACCGCGCAGCGTGGGACCTGAATTGACCACGTTCAGTTTATTCTTTTGATTAAACGGCATGGCGAAGAAGTTTTTCGTTTGCGCATACATCGCGTCGATCAAGGCGCGAGATACTCCATGATTCCTAATATAGAAAAAACCAACTTTCTCGCACGTCTCGCCAATCTGGCGAGCAACTGTCAGCGGGTCGCTCCCATCGAGTAAGGGTGCGATATCGATAAAAGGTATTTCTTCGAATGCGGTCTGTTTGCTAGCCAGCCGGGTATCGGTCATCTGAATCATCGGTCGATCCTCAACGAAAACGCCGTTCTTTTAATTATCCTGAAGCACGCTGTAGCTTTTGGAATCAAGCGTGTTCATCCTGATCCCGTTTGCTGAAGTCATTGTTCAGGACTGAACGGACACGAACAAACCATTTTTCATTCAATACTCATGAGAAAATATCAATCATATGAACAAGCCCCTGCCTATATATTTCGACGTTATAGGCAGGGCATTTAATAGTTTGTTCAAGTCAGGCTTTGTCAATTATCTTCCGATCTGATCCATCATCAAGTCAATTCAAGTCATCAATACTGCAGTCCTTGCAAAGCCGTCGTGCGATGCTGTGGCGCCTGGCATCTTTCTCCAGAAGTTCGGTCGCTACAAGTTCTTCAATGCCGGCTCCGGCTTCAATTTTTTCAATAAAGTTCAGAATTGCCTTTTTCATGAACCAATGGGAGGTACGGTCCAACCTGGCCGCCGCGGACTTCAGCCTGGCCTGCGTGTCTTCGTCCAACTTGATACCTTGCGTGGTAACCGCCATGTCTCATCCTCTCAATCACTACCCGAGTTCATCTACTCTTATAACGAGGCACTAATGCATCAGGCCCCACAGTGCCAGAAGTGGAACATCCATCGACTTCATTGCATGGACGCATGACGGGGAGTTGAAGACTAGACCGCCTGGTCCAGGGCTCCACCAACCCACGTCCTCCCGGTACCAGTCGCCCGGCGAAAGAACCAGGTAGAACTCGGCAGGCGGGTGTTGGTGATAGGGGTAGCAGGTCTCGGGCATCAGGAGCGCCAACCCCAGGGTCAAGGTGGAACATTCGAATAGCCCTCCGGGACCGGCGATCATTCCGTGACGATGCCGCTCCACGAAAGCGCTGTCCTGGTCAGCCCGGGCTTGACGGTTTATCCAGGTGACATGGGGCAAGAGCGTGCCGAGCGCAACCAGTATCGCTACCAGGCCGTCATCGGTCCGCGGCGCAGCGTCCAGTGCCGCGGATAAATGGCCCTGCAAAAAAACGGGTAGCGCATTTGAAGTTTGCGCAGTCTTGCTGAGAGTCCATTGGGCGGTATTCAGAGACGCGGTATGTGCTGGCGCCTCATCGCAAGCGCTGCCCGACAGGACGTTCTGAAGCGAGCGCCTGAGCAGGTCCCCGTTGCGGATGATGTCCTGAGCCCACGCTGGATCTTCAGTGCTGTTTATCATCGTTTTCGATCCCATTTATCGAGCAATGTGTCGAACTGGCTTACAGGTGACTCAGCTGTTCCAGCAGGTCAACGGGAACACTGATCCCATCATTCTGCGCATTGACCGTTGCGTGTTGCCGTTCCCACCCCGGCCTGTGGACGTCCATCTGCGTCAGGCGGGTCAGTTGACTTGAAAGACGCTGCTCAAATCCCGTTGAGAAGAACGCCGGCGCCAGGAGCAGGATCAACAGGCCGCAGCCAGGCGTCTGGGTCCCCTGGTTGAACGCCGGCGAATCCAACGACCAATTGGCCCCCGTGAGCCCTGCAGCCAGGACCTCGACCATCAGCATCAGATTGGCCCCGCGATGACCACCAAAAGGCAGCAGCGCACCGCTCAACGCCGCCAGTGCATCACGTGTTCCGTTGCCATCGCGATCCACCGCCCACCCCTCAGGAATATCGCTACCCGTCGAGGCGGCGTGGGCGATGTTCACGAATGCGGCGGCACTGCTCGCCTGGTCGAACAACAAGGGAATGCCATCGGCTGAAGGCGCTGCAAACGAGAGCGGATTGGTCGAGTAGGTCTTGCCCTTGGCGCCAGGAACCGCAACCAGCGCCGGCCCGTTTGCGACCGCCAATGCAATCAGCCCGGCCTGGGCAAACCGCAACGTGTAGTCACCCAGTTCACCGCTGGTGAAACTGTTGCACTGGCTCAGCGCGGCCACGCCATTGGCGTGCGCGGCATGGCATAACGAATCGAAGCAGCGATCCACGCCAAGCTGGGCAATTCCGCCACGGGCATCAGACTTGAGAATAATCGCACCGGCGCAGGAGATTCGCGGCTCGGCACGTGGATTGATTCGCCCCGATGAAAAACCCGGCAAGTAATCGACGAGATGGCGAAACCCCACGGCCTGGTTACCCCGCGCTTGCGCAGCAACGGTGGCGTGGGCCAGTGAGTTGGCAACCGCTGGAGAGCAACCCTTCGATTGGCAGAGATGCTTCACCCAGTCGACCGCTTCATCAAAGGTAAAGCGACGATAGGCTGTGGTCTTCAAGGGTATCGCCTGAATGTTCGTTCGATGAGTCCGGTGCCCTTCAGCAAGGGCACCGGACGGCGACACAGCTACTCAGTAGCAATGGTCATTACTGGGACGGCGTCGCGGAGGCGGTCTGGCTGCCAAACATGGCCTCGAAGCGGGGCTTGTTCGCGGCGTAGTACTCTGCAACGACCTTGTCTGCCGAGCTGTCACGGGCGCTGGCCATCAACTTCTCCAGGTCGGCCTTGGGAATCTTGAAGTTGGCGAAGAACCGCGCGACATCGGGATGCTCGGCGCTGAAGCCTTTACGGGCTACGGCGTGAATTTGTTCGGCACCACCGAAAATCTGCTTCGGATCATCCAGGTAGCGCAGCGGCCACTTGGCGAACATCCAGTGCGGGCTCCAGGCGTTGATCAACGACCATTTGTCACGCTTGAGGTTGCGATCCAGCTCGCTCAACATCCCGGACTCCGAAGAAGCGACCATCTTGTAGCCATCGAGCTTGTATTCTTGAATGGCCTTTTCCGTCAGTTTGTATTGGCCATTGCCCACTTCCGACGTCAGGATCTTGCCACCAAGCTTTTCCCGCACTTCAGGCTTGTTAAGGTCTTCGACACTGGCGATCTCGCTAGTGGGAATGGACGTTGGCACGGCCATTCCGATCCGACCTTCATACAGCACACCCAGGTCTTCGAGCTTGTCTTTGTATTTGTCATAGAACGACTTGTGAGTGCTCGGCAGCCAGACCATCGGAATCAGGTCGATATTGCCGTTGGCCAGGGCCTGGAACTGAATACCAATATCGGCGAGCACCAATTTGACCGGTTGCTTCAAATGGTCGCGCAATGCCGTATCTGCCAGCTTTACAGCGATTTCCGTATCCGACCAGTTCACCCATCCAATACGGATAGGCGTGGGTTCCTCGGCGTGAGCCATCAGGCTAGCGACGGCCATCGCCGCGCCTGCAAGCCAGCCGATACAAGTTTTACTGGATAACGTAATCATGGTGCATCTCCGCGTACTGTATTAATAGTTATTGGCAGGGCAGCAGAAGAAAGAACTTCCCTCATAAAAGCAGAGTGCCATTACACCCTCAAGGGATTTTATGTTATGCGTGGATAAGTTTTAGTTATGCGAAAGCCGTTAGATACTCAGGTGGTTCGGCCCTCCTCCGCCATTTTGGCGGAGCTTATATATCTATCTTTGATGGAGTCATCCGCTCACTCACAACGCTTTTTCAAGCGCCGGTAATGCCTCGAACAAATCCGCCACCCACATGTAATCCGCCACTTGGGCAATCGGCGCCTCAGCGTCCTGGTTGATCGCGACGATGACTTTTGAACCACTCATGCCCGCCAAATGTTGAATGGCGCCACTGATACCCGCAGCGATGTATAGCTCCGGCGCGACGATTTTCCCCGTCTGTCCAACCTGCAAGTCGTTAGGGGCAAAACCCGAATCCACCGCTGCACGCGATGCCCCTACGGCACCGCCGAGCTTGTCGGCCACGCGCTCGATCAAGGCGAAATGTTCCTTGGCCTGCATGCCGCGGCCGCCGGAAACGACGACCCGAGCGCTCGACAAATCCGGCCTTTCACTGGCCGTCAGTTGCTCACTGACGAAACGCACGTTGCTTGCGCTTAGCCCGCCCTGGACCGTCACCACTTCGCAACGACGATCATGGGCCAAGGCCCGGGCGAACGCCGAGGCGCGGACGGTGAGCAACTTGATCGGATCGAGGGATTGAACCGTGGCGATGGCATTGCCGGCATAAATGGGTCGCTGGAAAGTGTCTGCCGAGACAATCCGGGTGACGTCGGACAGCATGCCGACATCCAGGCTGGCCGCGACCCGTGGCAGCACATTGCGGCCCATGCTGCTGGCGTCGGCAACGACATGCGTATACCCATCGGCCACCAGTGAAGTGACCAGCGGTTGGACATTCTCGGCCAGGGCATTTTCGAACATCTCGCCCTGGGCGAGCAGCACCCGATCCAGGCCCTGGGTCAGCGCGGCCTGTTGCGCCACTGCGCAGGCGTGCGTCCCGCCCAGCACCAGTAAATCCGTTTCAGCACCCAGGGCCAGGGCGGCGGTCACGGCACTCCACGTACCCGCCGTAAGCTGCCCTGCACAGTGCTCGGCGATTACCAATGTGCGCATCAAATCACCCCCGCGACGTTTTTCAGTTTATTCACCAGTTCGGCCACCGAACCGACGTTGATCCCCGCTTTGCGCACCGCCGGCGGGACAACCCCTAATAATCGAGCGTGCTCCTTCACGCTCGCACCCAAGGTGTCAGCGGCAATGATTTCAAGCGGTTTTTTCTTGGCTTTCATGATGTTCGGCAACGAGGCGTAACGCGGTTGGTTCAGGCGCAAGTCACAGGTCACCACGGCGGGCATGGCGAGAGCGACCACCTGGCTACCACCGTCGACCTCGCGCTCGACGACCCATTGCCCGTCGACATGATCGACTGCCGAGGCGTAAGTGGCCTGGCCGCTGCCGATCAACTGCGCAACCATCTGCCCAACCTGGTTGTTTTCCTGGTCGATCGCCTGTTTGCCGAACAGGATCAGTTGCGGCTTTTCCTGATCGATCACTTTGCTCAGGTACTTGGCGACGTTGAGCGGCTCGAGTACCGCGTCGGTTTCCACCAGCAGTGCGCGATCCGCACCCAACGCCAATGCCGTGCGCAGTTGTTCCTGAGCGGCCGAAGTGCCCACCGAGACCACCACCACCTCGGATGCCAACCCCTTCTCCTTGAGGCGAATCGCCTCCTCCACCGCGATTTCGCAGAACGGATTCAAGGCCATCTTCACGCCATTGAGCTCAACGTCTGAACCGTCGGCTTTCACCCGAACCTTCACATTCGGATCGATGGCGCGCTTTACCGCAACGAGCACTTTCATAGTTCCTCGCATAGCCCCCTTGCACTCTGGATCGATGCGGGATGGCCGGCCGCACGAGCCGGCCCACCCCCTTGTTTCGGCTGGATGTTAATCCTGGTTTTCCCACCGCGCAAGAAAAATGTACACCTGTGTCTCAATCGTTGACACACATGAACATTCAACATACCGTTATGTCAAAACCAAGCCTGATGTTCTGTTCCCGGAGCGCAACACCATGTCCAGCGATCCTCTGCTGCAGCCCTATAAGATCAAACACCTGACCCTCAAAAACCGGATCATGACTACCTCCCATGAGCCCGCGTATCCTGTCGACGGCATGCCGAAGGACCTGTACCGCGCCTATCACGTTGAACGGGCCAAGGCCGGCGTGGCGTTGACCATGACCGCAGGTTCCGCTGCCGTTTCCCGTGACAGCCCGCCGGTGTTCAACAACGTGCTGGCGTACAAGGATGAAGTGGTCAAATGGATGAAGGACCTGACTGACGAATGCCACGAACACGGCGCGGCGGTGATGATCCAACTGACCCACCTGGGGCGGCGCACGCGCTGGGACAAGGCTGACTGGCTCCCGGTCGTATCGCCGTCCCATCGCCGTGAAGCGTCCCACCGGGCCTTCCCGAAAAAGATGGAAGACTGGGACATCGACCGGATCATCAAGGATTACGTGGATGCCGCCGAACGCATGAAGGCCGCCGGCCTTGATGGCTTGGAGTTACAGGCTTACGGGCACCTCATGGATCAGTTCTGGTCGCCGTTGACCAACGACCTCGACGGCCCGTACGGCGGCTCGCTGGAAAACCGCCTGCGCTTCACTTTCGATGTGTTGCGGGGCATCCGCCAGCGTTGTGGCGAAGACTTCCTGCTGGGGGTTCGCTACACCGGCGACGAGGACCTGCCCGGCGGCTTCGGCGCCAAGGACGGCATCCAGATCTCCCACATGCTCAAGGACAGTGGGCTGGTGGACTTCCTCAACGTCGTTCGCGGACACATCGATACCGATGCTGGCCTCACCGACGTGATTCCAATCCAGGGCATGCGCAACTCTCCGCACCTGGATTTTGCCGGCGAGATTCGCTCGGCCACCGGTTTCCCGACGTTCCATGCAGCCAAGATCCCGGACGTGGCCACGGCACGCCACGCCATCGCCTCGGGCAAGGTGGACATGATCGGCATGACCCGGGCGCACATGACCGACCCGCACATCGTGCGCAAGATCATCGAAAAGCGTGAAGAAGAAATCCGCCCCTGCGTCGGCGCCAACTATTGCCTGGACCGCATCTATCAGGGCGGCGCGGCGTATTGCATCCATAACGCCGCCACCGGCCGCGAAACCACCATGCCCCATGAGATTCCCAAGGCGTCGGTCAAGCGCAAGGTCGTGGTGATCGGCACCGGCCCGGCGGGCCTGGAAGCGGCACGGGTGGCAGGGGAACGCGGGCACGACGTCACGGTGTTCGAAGTGGCTGATCAGCCCGGTGGGCAGATCCGCCTGACCGCCCTGAGCGAGCGGCGTCGCGAGATGATCAGCATCATCGATTGGCGCATGGCGCAATGCGAACGGCTGGGGGTGAAGTTCCATTTCAACACCTGGGCCGAAGCCGAGACCGTCATGGCCGAGGAGCCGGACGTGGTCATCGTCGCCACCGGCGGCTTGCCCCACACCGAGGTGCTCAAGCAAGGCAATGAACTGGTGGTGTCGACCTGGGACATCATTTCCGGCGACGTCAAGCCCGGTCAGAACGTGCTGATCTTCGATGACGCCGGCGACCACGCGGCGCTACAAGCGGCCGAGGTCATCGCCAACAGCGGCGCAAAACTGGAGATCGTCACGCCGGACCGCTCGTTTGCGCCGGAGGTGATGGCGATGAACCTGGTGCCTTACATGCGCAGCCTGCAAGACCTGAACGTCACCTTCACGGTCACCTATCGCGTCGACTCCGTAGAGAAGCGCGACGGTCAGTTGGTGGCCAGCTTCGGCAGCGATTATGGCCAGGTGCACAAGCAGCGCGTGGTCGATCAGGTGGTGATCAACCACGGCACCCTGCCCCTGGACGATCTGTACTTCGAACTGCGCCCGCATTCGAGTAACAACGGTGCGGTTGAACAGCACGATCTGATCGCCGGGAAAACCCAAAATATCGTGACCAACCCCGAGGGTCGTTTCCAGCTGTTCCGGATCGGCGACGCGGTGTCGGCACGTAATACCCACGCCGCCATCTACGACGCGCTGCGGCTGGTCAAGGACATCTGAAGTCATGCCCCTGGTCCTGGGATCAGGGGCAATTTTTCATATTCAACACGAGGCTCTTCCATGTCAGCACAGACCTTGAAGTCCAGGGCTGCGGTCGCGTTCGCGCCCAATGAACCACTGCGACTGGTCACTATCGATGTTGCGCCGCCCAAGGCCGGCGAGGTACGAGTTCGCATCATCGCCACCGGCGTTTGCCACACCGACGCCTTCACCCTTTCGGGCAGTGATCCTGAAGGTATTTTCCCCACGGTGCTGGGGCATGAAGGTGGTGGCGTCGTCGAGTCCATTGGCGAAGGCGTGACTTCGTTGCAAGTCGGCGACCACGTGATACCGCTCTATGCCGCCGAATGCCGGCAGTGCAAATTCTGCCTCTCTGGCAAGACCAACCTCTGCCAGGCCGTCAGGGCTACCCAGGGCAAAGGCCTGATGCCCGATGGCACCTCGCGTTTTTCCTACGAAGGCCAGCCGCTGCTCCACTACATGGGCTGCTCGACCTTTTCCGAGTACACGGTGCTGCCGGAAATTTCCCTGGCGAAGATTTCAAAGGAGGCCCCGCTGGAGCAGGTGTGCCTGCTTGGCTGCGGGGTGACCACGGGGATTGGCGCGGTACTCAACACTGCCAAGGTCGAGTCTGGCGCCAGCGTTGCGGTCTTCGGGCTGGGCGGTATCGGCCTGGCCGCGATCATCGGCGCAAAGATGGCCAACGCCGGACGCATCCTTGCCATCGATATCAACCCGGCCAAGCGCGATGTCGCCCTGTCGTTGGGCGCGACGGACTTCATCAACCCCAAGGATTATGACCAGCCCATCCAGGACGTCATCGTCGAACTCACCGACGGTGGCGTGGATTACTCGTTCGAGTGCGTCGGCAACGTGCAACTGATGCGCGCGGCACTGGAGTGCTGCCACAAGGGTTGGGGCGAGTCGATCATCATCGGCGTCGCCGGTGCCGGCCAGGAAATCAGCACCCGCCCGTTCCAGCTCGTCACCGGTCGCGTATGGCGCGGCAGCGCCTTCGGTGGCGTGAAGGGCCGCACGGAGCTGCCCAGCTACGTCGAGAAGGCTGGCCGCGGGGAGATTCCGCTGGAGACTTTCATCACCCACAACATGCCCCTGGAAGAGATCAACGAAGCTTTCGAGTTGATGCATACAGGGCAAAGCATTCGTACCGTCATTCACTTCTGAGAGTCGGTCGGAAAACCCCATTACCCCACAGAAAGGAAACCAAGATGTCCGTTTTTACCCATGTCACCGTCGGCACCAACAACCTGGCAAAAGCACGTGCGTTTTATGACGCCACCTTGAAAGAGATAGGCCTCAAGCGCGTTGCCGATCTCGACGAAGCCGGCTCCATCTGGGGCGTCGACAAGCCTTCGTTCTTTGTACTCAACCCGGCCAACGGCGGTCCGGCGACCATCGGCAACGGTGTTACCGTGAGTTTCGAAGCACCGAATCGCTCTGCGGTCCTGGCGTTCCATACTGCCGCTTTGGCAAACGGTGGCGTATGCGAAGGCCTGCCAGGCCCTCGTAACTGGGCTGATAACGCCTACGCGGCTTATGCTCGGGATCTGGACGGGAACAAGCTGGCGGTGTATTGCTTCAAGGCTGAATAGCACACGTTGCTCATCCAAGCCCTTCTGCTGAGGTGGTTCCGCTCCCACAGTTTTTCCGGGTCATGCACAGAAGTTGTGTCTGGCTCCATTCCCCTGTGGGAGCGAGCCTGCTCGCGATAGCGGCGTTACCGTTACCGCAGCAACGGATACACATTGCCTTATCAGGCCTGAAGGCCCTTGCGAGCAACCGCGGCGCCTGACTGCAACGCCCTTCCAATCTGCTCTTCGAAATGCCCCTGAATCATGGTTTGCAAGGCAGCAGCCGTCACCCCACGGTAGGCCACCAAGGCGTCGATCATCTGTTGAGCATCGTGACTGGCCAGCAGTTGACTGCTGTTGACCACGACATTCTTCGCGGCGAGCTGTGCGATGTCGGGGGGAATGCCGGCAGCCATCGCCTGATTGGCCAACGCCGTCATCAACAAGGCAGGAAAAGCCGGGCCCGTACCCGAAAGCGCCGAGAGGTAATCGATGTAGTCTTCTTGCTGAACCTCTGCCGCCGTACCCACGCATTCGAACAATCGCTGCACGAGGCTTTTCGTCGTTGCCGCTGTCTGTGCAAAACAATACCAAGGCGTAAAAGACTCCCCGATCTCCACCGCCGCATTGGGCATCGCCCGCACCACCGCCGAAGCCTGGGTCTGTGCGGCAATCGTCTGTGCGGTCATCCCGGCCATCAGGGAAATAACGGTTTTGCCAGCCGCGTTGATGTTCAGGCTGGCGAAATGCTCGGGGCGAACGGCGATGATCACGACGTCGCTGCGATCCACCAGGTCCTGGTTGTCCGTGACCAGGCAGGCGCCTTGTTGCGCCAATGGGTGGCTCCCCGAACGATTGGAAATTATCAGGTTTCCCGTCGGCACCAGTCCCTTCGCCAAGACCGCCTTGGCAATCGCGCCACCCAGCCAGCCGGTTCCACCAATGATTCCCACGGTCTCATTAATCATCGGTGTTACCTTCGAAAGTGTCCGTCAAGGGAACGAAGACGCCGGGCTCTTTTTCGGCATAGCCGAACTTCCCATAGAACCGATCCAGCTCACGCTGCTTGGGGACTTTGCCGGTGAAGATGCTCACGTAATGAGGAATGCGCTGGAAGCGCACGGTGATCAACTCAGTCGTGTTCATGGTGATGTAGCCAATCTGCGTCAGATAGATCGTTCGGGCCCGCGCATCAGCCCCCTGGCTGTCATAGCCAAAGCGCTTGAACATGCTCGCCAGGGCGTTCATTCGCTGCTCGTCCACGACAGCGACCTCCTGGGCCACTTCAGCGGACTGAAGCGCCCAACTGCGTACGGCAAACTCGAACTGCGAATCGAACAATTGCGGGTTGAGCCAGCACTCGAACACATTCAGGATCGCCTCGGAGATGCTTTCGGCATAGCTTTCACTTTGCCGGATCAGGCCCCCCGTATTGGTCTCCCGCCAACGAGACAGCAAAGCCGCCAGCAGTTGCTCGCGATCCTCGAAAAACCAGTAGAAGCTGGTGCGTGACAACCCCAGGCGCTTGGCCAGCGGCATGACCCGAACCGCATCGATGCCCGACTCCTTCAGAGCCTCGTAGGCCGCTTCCAGCCATCCCTCCGGCGAGCCCCGCCAGCCTGCGTCCTGAGCCTTGCCGCGTGCCTTCCCTACCTGGGACATCCTGCCTACCTTCTTTAAACAATGCGTAGCGCGAATGTACTCGGATGACCGCCAAATGTACACCGGAGTACATTTGATTGACTTTATCGACGTCGATTCCCTTGAAGCGGCCAATCATTAATGACAAAAACTCATGAGAGGCTGACATAAAATGGTTTGTCAGCAAAAGGCACCTGGATAAATATCTCCCACAGGCAACGGACTCCAGACCAAAACAACAACGAGCCGCCACTATGAACCTTGCAGTGCACACCTCTGAAAGACCTTCGACATCCGGCCAAAGAACGCCGGGGCGACTGGCTTTGACACACACCACTTCTGTTACTCATCCCCTGCCCAAACTTCGATAACTGCTCACGCGAAAGCCTCTCGCAGTCGCTTTGTGTTGCCTGGAAACCTGGCGCATAGAGCTGCACCCGGGCAGTTGCTTGCGTGCTGTTTCTTTCCATCAGCCGGATCAGTGATATGTGGATTACACAAGAGAAGCTTCCACTGGGCGAACACATCGCCCGGTACGTCGAATGGTTGACTCAACATGGCGCAGGTCTTTTCGACGCCATATCGCTGTCACTCTCCAACATCATCAGCGCATTTACCAACGCGCTCCTTTGGTTCAATCCCTTGGCGTTGATCGCAGTATTTGCCCTGCTTGCCTATTACATCCAACGCAAGGTGAGCCTCACTCTTTTCGTGGCCCTTTCGTTCCTGCTGATACTCAATCTCGGTTACTGGCAGGAGACCATGGAGACCCTTGCCCAGGTGACCTTCGCCACGCTCGTGTGCGTGGTCATCGGCGTACCGCTGGGCATCGTCGCGGCACATCGCCCCTGGTTCTATGCGGCCTTGCGACCCGTCCTCGACCTGATGCAGACCGTGCCCACCTTCGTCTATCTGATCCCTACCCTGACACTCTTCGGCCTGGGGGTCGTTCCGGGGTTGATATCCACGGTGGTATTCGCCATCGCCGCCCCTATTCGCCTGACCTACCTGGGTATCTGTGATGTGCCCGAAGAGTTGATGGATGCCGGCAAGGCCTTTGGCTGTTCGCGCCGCCAATTACTGGCGCGCATTGAACTGCCCCATGCCATGCCCAGCATCGCCGCCGGCATCACCCAATGCATCATGCTGTCGCTGTCCATGGTGGTGATCGCCGCCCTGGTGGGTGCCGACGGGCTTGGCAAGCCAGTGGTCAATGCGCTGAACACCGCCGATATCTCGATGGGGTTTGAAGCGGGCCTGGCGATCGTGCTGCTGGCGATCACCCTCGACCGCATCTGCAAGCAACGTGAAACCCTGAAAAGAGGTGACGTATGAGCATCATCCGTTTCGAAGACGTCGACGTGATTTTCTGCGCCCGTCCGAAGCCCGCCCTGGATCTGCTCGACCAAGGCTTTTCGCGTCCGGAGATTCTCCAGAAGACGGGTTTGATCGTCGGTGTGGAAAAGGCCAACCTGGAGATCAACAAAGGTGAGATTTGCGTGCTGATGGGCCTGTCCGGCTCCGGCAAGTCCAGCCTGCTGCGCTGCATCAACGGCTTGAACACCGTCAGTCGCGGCAAGCTGTTCGTCGAGCACGAAGGCCGGCAGATCGACATCGCTTCCTGCACCCCCGCCGAACTGAAGATGATGCGCACCCAGCGCATCGCCATGGTGTTCCAGAAGTTCGCCCTGATGCCTTGGCTGACGGTGCGCGAGAACATCAGCTTCGGCCTGGAAATGCAGGGCCGCCCGGAAAAGGAACGGCGCAAGCTGGTGGACGAAAAGCTTGAGCTGGTGGGCCTGACCCAGTGGCGCAACAAGAAGCCCCACGAGCTGTCCGGCGGCATGCAGCAACGGGTCGGCCTGGCCCGCGCCCTGGCAATGGACGCCGACATCCTGCTGATGGACGAACCCTTCTCGGCCCTCGACCCACTGATTCGCCAAGGCTTGCAGGATGAGCTGCTCGATCTGCAGCGCAAGCTGCACAAGACCATCGTGTTCGTCAGCCATGACCTGGATGAAGCCCTGAAACTGGGCACGCGTATCGCCATCATGAAAGACGGCAAGATCATTCAGTACAGCAAGCCCGAAGAGATCGTGCTGAACCCGGCGGATGACTACGTGCGTAACTTCGTCGCCCACACCAACCCGTTGAATGTGTTGTGTGCGAAAAGCTTGATGACCCCGCTGCAACAGTGCGTTTTCGCCCGCGACGAATATTGCCTGGATACGGCTCAAAACCTGTGGATGGTGGTCAACCCGCAGCGGCATCTGACCAGCGTTCGAAAAGGTGCCACGACCGCACACGTCCAGCCATGGGATCCGACCAAGCGAATCGAGACCCTGGCTCGACGTCCCACTTGCGTGCCGCCGGCGACCAGCATGCGCGACGCCTTGCAGATTCGCTACGAAACCGGTCACCCCCTGATCGTGCAGGACGAGGCCGGCACCGTCCTGGGCATATTGGGCGACGGTGAACTGTATCGGGCACTGCTGGGGCATAACCTGTCACACCCAGCGCGTTCTGAACCCGCAAGACAATCTTCGGTGGCTTGATTCACCCGGCACGGCGTTGGAACACACCTATGCAACCCAGCGATATCGATAAAAAGGTCAAGGGCTATCGGCGGTTGATACCGTCGATGACGGCTTTGCTGGAATTCGAAGCCGTGGCGCGGCTGGCCAGTTTTACCCTGGCCGCCCAGGAACTGGGCGTGACTCAGGCCGCCGTCAGCAAACAGATCAGACTGTTGGAAGATACGCTGGAAACCAAGCTGTTCCATCGGCTTCATCGGGCAATCAAGTTGACTCACGAAGGCTATGTCCTGCATCTGGTCGTCGCAGAGTCCATTCATCGCATGGCCAGTGTCTTCGACAAAATCGTCGAGGGCATCGGTGAACAGGAGATCACCATCGCCTGCACCGAGGCGTTTTCTCACTTGAGAATACTCCCCCGGTTGATCGCACTGCGCACCCTTCAACCGAAGTTGAAGTTGCGCTTGATGACGCAGCAGGTCTCGCCAGGTTCATACCGGGATGACGTCGACCTGGCCGTCCGTTTCGGCGATGGAAAATGGGAAGATGGAAGTTCGGTTTTCCTGTTCGATGAAGAAGTGTTTCCCGTCTGTTCGCCTGCCTGGCTCGCTGGCAACCCGGCACCTTCATCCATTACCGATTTTTTGGACGCGGCGTTGATTGACTCGGATTCAACCCTCGAAGGCTGGATGACCTGGAACCGTTGGTGCCGGGAACTCGGCGATATGCGCCCCAAGCTTAATTATTCATTTCGCTGCAGTTCCTACAACGACGCAATCCAGGCGGCCATTCAAGGCCTTGGCATAGCACTGGGATGGAGTCGGCTGATCGCGCACCGGCTCAATAGCGGTGAACTGATAAGAATCACGCCGTACATGGTCAAGCCAAAAGACGCTTATTACCTGGTTATTCCCAGCGGTCGAAAACTTGAGCCCATTACCCAGGCACTGGTCGATTGGCTGCGCGACGACAGTTATCTAAACCACTGATAAAAAAGACTTTAAATACCACTTATACGTATAACGCAAAGTTATGCGAGCGTGAAAATAAAGCGCGTTGACGGTCTTATTCCACCTTTCCAAACTGTACCTGCCGCCTGATCAACTTTGAGTTTGAGCGAGACCCATAATGACTATTAATGCCGTGAAAACCCATCGAGAACTTCTGACCGACCGCATGCCCGGCCATGGCATGCCTGGCGGTTTGTTTGGCCGCCAGGATATTTTCGAAACCGACGTCGATATCTTTTTCACCAAACATTGGATTCTGGTGGGCGTGACCAGCGACATACCCGAACCCGGTGATGTCTCTACTCTCGATATCGGCAAATCTTCCATCCTCCTGGTGCGCGACGATGACGAGCATGTGCAGGCATTTCGCAATGTCTGCCGTCACCGCGGGGCTCGCTTGAAACAGGCCGGCAAATCGACGGTGGGCATGCTGGTCTGCCCCTACCACCAGTGGAGCTACGACCTGGATGGCAGCCTCAAACATGCGGCGCACATGGGCCAGGGTTTCGACCCCAAATGCAAAAGCCTGATCCCCGTGCATACTCGGGTCATCGGCACCCATGTTTTCGTCTGCCTGGGCGACGAACCGCCAGAAGACATCCTGTACCTTGACCAGGTCATGACACCGCGCTTCGCCCAATACGACATCAGCCACTCGAAGATCGCCTACGAATCGGAAATCATCGAGAACGGCAATTGGAAGTTGGTGATAGAAAACAACCGCGAGTGTTACCACTGCGCCGCCACCCATCCTGAATTGACCGCGTCGTTCCTGCCTGAAGATTTCGGTTTTTGCACCGATGGGCTGGGGGAGGATTCACTTCAAGCGTTGGACGAGTATCACCGCCGCAATGCCGACACCAAGAACAACTGGGAGAGCGAAGGTTATATCTGCGACGCCGTCGAATACTTGGGGGAAGACACCGTCACTCAGTTTCGCTCCCAACGCTTGGTCATCGCCGGCAACGGCGAATCCCAGACCCTCGATACCCGCGTGGCCTGCACCCGGCTGTTTGGCGACCTCACCCGTCGCGACCTGGGCGACGTGCATCTTTGGACGCACAACTCGTGGACCCATGTCATGAGTGACCATGCCGTGGTGTCCTACATAATCCCACTGGCGCCCGATAAAACCCTGGTGCGTACCAAGTGGCTGGTCCATGCCGATGCCATCGAAGGCGTCGACTACCAAGTGGATAAGCTGACCGAAGTCTGGGCTGCGACAAACCTGCAGGACGCCAGCCTCGTCGGCATCACCCACAGCGGCACCCAGGACCCTGCCTACACGCCCGGGCCGTTCTCGGCCTTTACCGAAACCTATGTCGACCAGTTCTCTCGCTGGTACGCGGCGCGTCTGGCCGCCCATGGCGTGTGAGGAATGAACATGACGACTTACGAAAACCTGACGCGCCCCGCAACCACCAGCGCGGTTCAACGTTTTACCGACCCGATAACCTGGGGCACATTCGGCTCGCAATGGCACAGCGGTGAACAGAAAAACCTGCAATGCTGCGCGGTGCGCCAGGAAACCCATGACGTCAGGACCTTCATCTTTCGGTGTGCGGACTTCAGCGCACTGAGCTTCGAGCCTGGCCAGTTCATCACGATCTCGCCGGTCATTGGCGGGCAGACCATCGCCCGCTGCTACACCCTGTCGTCATCCCCCACCCGGCCCTTTGCGTTTTCCATTACCGTCAAGCGCGTGCCGGGGGGAACGGTGTCCAATTGGCTGCATGACAACCTCAAGCCAGGGGACCACCTGAAGGCTTCCGGCCCTGCTGGCAGTTTCACCCCGGTCGGCCATCCTGCGAGCAAGTTGTTGTACCTGTCCGCCGGCTCGGGCGTGACACCCTTGATGTCGATGACCCGGGCTGCCTGCGACATGGCCGGTAACCTCGACATCGTTTTTGTGCACAGCGCTCGCACCCCCGCAGACATCATCTTCCACGCCGAGTTGAGGCGCATGCAGGCCGCCATGCCGGGACTGCGGGTCATCAGTGTTTGCGAAGGTCTGGGCGATACCGCTCAATGGCAGCAACCGATAGGTCGGCTCGATTTACCGTTGTTAAGCCAGCAAGTACCGGACTTCCAGGAACGGGAAATCTTCACCTGCGGGCCCCAGGGGTATATGGAAGCGGTCAAGTCGCTGCTCAGGGAAGCGGCGTTCGATTTCAGCCACTACCATCAGGAAAGCTTCGACATTGCGGCACTGAACGAAGAGCCGCTGATCGAACAAGCCCCTTCGCTCGACCAGCAGGACGTGTTCACGGTGACCCTGTCGCGCTCGGGCAAGACCTTCAGCATGCCGGGCAACCAGACCGTGCTGAGCGCCGCGAAAAAGGCCGGCGCAATCGTACCTTCTTCTTGCAGCCAAGGCGTTTGCGGCACCTGCAAGACCGCCCTGCTACAGGGTACGGTGGACATGAACCACAACGGCGGTATCCGGCAACGGGAAATCGACAAAGGCCTGCGTTTGCTGTGCTGCAGCAAGCCCACGTCTGACCTGATCCTTGATCTTTAGCCTTGCATCGCTAATAAGGTAGTCACTGCACACTGGCGTCTGCACAATCTCCGTGCGCTCAACCCTTATAAGACAGTGACCCAGCCTGATGAAACTGCAACCCTTGCCGCCCCTCAACAGCCTGGTGGCGTTCGAGGCCGCCGCCCGCCACTTGAGCTTCACCGTGGCGGCGCGCGAGCTGAACGTCACTCAAGGCGCCATCAGCCGTCAGATTCGCTTGCTAGAAGACTATCTGGGCACCGCGCTGTTCACCCGCACGACCCGTGAGATCAACCTCACCGCCTCGGGCAGCCAGTATTACGAAAGCATCCGCGATACGTTGCAGCAAATCGCCCAGGCCACTGCGGGAATGCGCCATTGGCAAGGAGCACAGCAGGTCACTGTCGTCACCAGCACGGCGATGGCCTCATTGTGGCTGCTGCCGTTGGTATCGGAGTTCCAACGCCAGAATGAAGAGATTGACCTGCGCATCATCGCGACGGATCAAGTCAGTGATTTTTCCCGGCTGGACTGTGACCTGGCGCTTTATTACTGCAGCACGCCACCGAAAAACATGAAAGTCACGCCGTTGTTCAACGAAGAGATTTTCCCGGTGTGCAGCCCCGCCTATCTGGCGCAACACCCGGGAATCGAATCGCTGGAACAGTTGGGTGGATGCACCTGGTTGTGGCTGGAAGACCAGCACCGGGACTGGATTGGCTGGAAAGAATGGTTTCAGCGCCTTGGCTACCCAGCGCCAGAACCTCGGCGGCGCATCAATATCAACAGCTACTCCATGCTGATCCAGTCGGCGTTGGCAGGCCAGGGGATCGCCCTGGCCTGGTCGGGCCTGCTCAGCAACCATTTGCAAACCGGCAGCCTCGTGCGGCCGACGCAAACCATCCTGCGCACCGACGCGCAGTTCTGCCTGCTGGAGCCCCAAGGCCGGGCCCCCAACAGACAAAGCGTCAACCGCTTCCGCCAGTGGCTGATGGCGCATCTGGCAGAAACGGTCGACGCATGATGGAGCGGGCGACCTAGCCGACTTTCACGTTCATGGTGATGCGCGCCGTGAAGACCTTCACGCCACCCTCGTCGAAGATATCGACCGGGACAATCTTGTCGCCCGAGGTCGCCCAGTCGATTTCGCTGCCATCAGCAATCGCATGAATGGAAGTCTTGGCCTTGGCCAGGTATTCGACGGTCATGCCTTTGGGAATCCAGCGAGCGCCGCTGGGGATGGACACCTCGGTCATCATGCCGCCTGCGAGCTCTGCCGCGTTGCACAGCGCGATCGCGTGAACGGAAGCCAGGTGATTGGTGATTTCCTTGCGAAACGGCACCTTCACTTCGCCGCGGCCGGGGGTCAATACAGAAATTTCCGGGTTGATGGTGCCGAAGTACGGTGCCATCTGGCAGGCCATATTGCTGAAAGCGGAAGCGCCAACGCTTTGGTACATGCTGAGAGTCTGGCTCATGGGATATCTCTGGTCGGGTGGGCTGGAGTCATGGACAGAACATTACTCGATTGCAGAATATCGCTCTGTTACAGAACATTATTCTGTAAATACGCAGCCTGTCAATCTCTCGTCCCGAGCCTTCGTTTCAATTACCATGGCCCCTTTTTGCCTGGGCCGAAAAATGGAACCTGTCGATCTCCTCGAGCGCTGCTACCCAGGGCGTCGTGCCGAGTCCAAGCGGCACATCCTCCGATGCGCCCTGGCACTGTTTAACCAGCAAGGCATCGAAGCGACCACCATCGATATCATCCGTGCCGAAAGCCAGATGAGCGTGGGGGCCATCTATCACCATTTCGATAACAAGGAAGGCTTGGTCGCGGCGTTGTACATGACCGCCCTGGATGATCAGGCGCGGCTCAGGGATAGCTACCTCAGCACCGTCACGTCGACCCAGGAATGGGTCCAGGCCTTGGTGTACAGCTACGTGGACTGGGTGGTCAGCCAACCCGATTGGGCGCGGTTCCAGTACCAGGCACGCTTTGCGGTCGCACAAAGCAGCTTCAAGGAGCGGCTTGCCGAGGCGAATCTGGCCAGGAACGCCGAACTCAAGAAATGGTTCAGCGACCCGGCCCACCAGCAGGATTTGCAGGAACTGCCTTTTGAGCTGATCCCGTCCCTGATCATCGGTTCGGCAGAGAGCTATTGCCGCGCCTGGCTCTCTGGCCGCGTCAAACGCAGCCCTGAACTCTACCGGCAGCAGTTGGCCGAGGCCGCCTGGCGCGCCGTTGGCGCTGACGGCTGAGAAGTTCGTGCCGGTTTTCTCCCGGTTGCTGGCGCTCCCAGTCAACTCTGGCCGTTGCGCTCAAGCATCACCCACGACCGGGACTTAAAGTCGAAGTGCCAGGGGATATTCCCCCGCTCACAATTCCAAGAATAGAGCCACTTCAATGAGCCTGACCAAAACCCTGCCAGCGTGCCTGGCACTCAGCTTCGCGTCATTGGCCGCTTTTGCAGCCGATGGCCCTCCTCCACCTTCGGTGAGCCAACCCAGCGGTATCAACCTGGGTGGCACCAGTTTCTACGACGGCTTTGCCGGGCCACCCGGGCTGACTCATCAGACTTATTTGAAGTTCAGTACCGCCAGCAGCATCAGGACCAACGGCGGCAAGAAGAACGGCGCCTTCGATGACCCGAAGATCAACGTCATCACGATGATCAACCAGCTGAGCTACTACTCACCCGACACCTTCGCAGTCGGGGCGCACCTGGGTTGGAGCCTGCTGGTGCCCGTCGTGTCCCTGGACGGCGACTTCGGTGACAACGGTGCCAAGCTCAAGGACAATGCCACAGGCCTGGGCGACGTCACGGTCGGGCCCCAGGTCCAGTTCGATCCGATCGTCGACGCCAGCGGCAGGCCGGTCTTCGTGCAGCGCATGGCCTTCGACACCATCCTGCCAACGGGCAAGTACGACAAACACAAAGACCTGAACCCAGGCTCCAATTACTTCTCCCTGAACCCCTACTGGGCAGCGACCTGGATGCCCGCGCCTCGCTGGGAAGTGAGCTGGCGGCTGAACTACCTGTACAACTTCAAGAACGATGATCCGGCCAGCAGTTCGGCGCAGTTCTTCGAAGGGCAATTGGTGCGCGACACCCAGTCGGGACAGTCGGCGTGGGCCAACTTCACCGCCTCGTACGAAGTGTTCCCGACGGTCTCGGTCGGCATCAACGGCTACTACTTCCGGCAGATTTCCGATGACAAGGTCAACGGCAACACCCTGACCGACTCCCGGGAAAAGGTGCTGGGCATTGGCCCGGGCCTGTTCTGGAAAATCACCGAAGACAAGGCCTTCTGGCTCAACACCTATAAAGAAACCGGCGTCGAGAATCGTTCCCGGGCGGATTACCAGGTGCAGGCTCGCTACGTCCACACGTTCTGATTGACGTATGCGCCTGCTCACCCATGAGCGGGCCCATTACCCGAGGTGATGCTTCATGAACGCACTCGATTCCATCGACAGCAAGAAATCACTGGGCGCCATCTGTCTGATGATGGTCATTTCCCTGGGGACGCTGCAGATCCAGCCGATCCTGGGCGGTGCCTTGATCGACCAGCTCGGCCTGCCACTCAATGCAATCGGCGCTATCTTCGCCGCGGAACTCATTGCGATGGCCATCGCCTGCGGCGTCTGCGCCCTGTTCATGGCCAGCGTCGACCGCCGCCGCTTCGCCCTGGTGGCCCTGTTGATCCTGGCCTTGGGCAATCTGCTCAGCACGCAGCTTCACAGCCAGGCCGGGCTGCTTGTTTCCAGAATGATCTGTGGCGCCAGCGGAGGCGCGGTCATGGCGGTCGTCTACGCCACCGCGGCGCTGCGCACGTCCAAGGATGCGACCTTCGCGGTCATCAACATCGGTAACCTGCTGTGGGGGATGTTACTGGTGACGTCCATGCCGCTGATCCTCAAGTCATTCGGTGTTAACGGGGCGTTTCTACTATTGGCGATCACCAGTGTGCTCGCGGCGACGGGTTGCTGGAGGGTGCCTGAACGCTACCCGCAAACCCATCGCGCAACCAGCGGCGCGATCCCGCCATTCGGCCTCACGTCGATCCTGTTGATCATGCTCTTTGCGCTGCTGTTTTTCGGTCACTCTGCCCTATGGGTTTACCAGGAACGTATCGGCAAGAGCATCGGCCTGGAGCCTCAGCAGATTGGCGGCATCCTCGGTGGCAGCATCCTTGCCGGTGCCCTGGGCGCCGGGCTGGCCGGGCTGATCGGACGGCGCCTGGGCCTGCTGTTTCCACAACTGTTGAGCTTTGGCACGGCGCTGCTGGCGACCTTGATCATGGTCTATGGCACCAGCCCCGTGGCGTTTGTCAGCACGGCTTGCCTGATCCACATGGTCTGGTTTTTCAGCCTGCCGTACCTGCTTTCCATGGCGGCGGAACTGGACCCTTCCGGCCGATTGGCGGGCCTGGGTAACACTGCGATTTTCATCGGCCAGGGGCTGGGACCATTCGGGGCCGCACTGGTCGTCGGCGAGGGCCACTTCCGAGCGGTCGGATGGCTGGCAGCTTCAGCCTATTTGCTAGCCTTGGTGATCTCGTGCCTGGTCGTTGCACGCTTTCGCCGCGGCGTGAAGCCTTCCGGGCCGGCGATGTCCCCGCAATCGGCCTGAACATCAACGAACCCGCACATTGACGAGATTGCCCGATGAGTATTCCATTCCCTCAAACCCCTGAGTTTTCCGGCGCTCTCTACACGCCCAGCCGGGTGGAAGCAGACGTGTTCGACCTGGAAATTGAAGGCAGCCTTCCCGCTTCGATCCACGGGACGTTTTATCAAGTCGCACCAGACCCGCAGTATCCCCCGATGCTGGGCACCGATATCTTTTTCAACGGTGACGGCATGGTCAGCCGCTTCCACTTTGCCAACGGCAAGGCATCGCTGCGCCGTCGCTACGTGAAGACCGATCGCTTGCTGGCCCAGCGCAGTGAAGGTCGCTCGCTCAATGGCGTCTATCGCAACGCCTTCACCAACGACCCGCTTGCGGCGAAGAACAACACCACGGCCAACACCACCGTCATTCCACACAACGGCGTGCTGCTGGCACTCAAGGAAGATGCCCTGCCCTGGGCGATGGATCGCGAGACCTTGGAAACCCTGGGCGAATGGAGTTTTGACGGGCAGATCAAATCCGCGACATTCACCGCCCACCCCAAGCTCGACCCGATGACGGGCAATCTCCTGGCCTTCAGTTATGAAGCCAAAGGCGACGGTACGCCTGACCTGGCCTACTTCGAAATTTCACCGGATGGAAAACTGCTGCACGAGATCTGGTTCCAGGCCCCTTATGCAGCGATGGTGCACGATTTCGCGGTGACCGAACGGTACGTTGTGTTCCCGTTGATTCCGTTGACAGTGGACGTCGAGCGCATGAAAAACGGCGGAGCGCATTTCCAGTGGCAACCCGACCTGCCTCAGTTGTTCGCCGTCGTGCCGCGCAACGGGCATGCGCAAGATGTGCGTTGGTTCAAGGGGCCCAAGGACGGTTTCCAGGGGCATACGCTCAATGCGTTCGATGAGGGCGACAAGGTCTATGTCGACATGCCGGTCACCGGCGGGAACATCTTCTATTTCTTTCCCCAGGCCAATGGTTATGTCCCGCCGCCGGAAACCCTGGCTGCCAGCCTGATGCGCTGGACCTTTGACCTGAACGGCGCCGGGGAGGACGTTGAACCGCAACCGCTGACGGATTACCCCTGCGAGTTTCCAAGGTGTGATGACCGCTACATCAGTCGCAAGTACCAGCATGGTTTCCTGCTCGCCTTCGATCCGCAGCGCCCCTACAACCCGGCGAACGGCCCGATACCCTTTCAATTCTTCAACCTGCTGGTCCATTTGAACCTGAAGACAGGCAGCACCGACGCCTGGTTTCCTGGCGACAGCGGCTGCTTCCAGGAGCCCATCTTCATTCCCCGCTCGGCGGATGCAGAGGAAGCCGATGGCTACGTCGTTGCCCTGCTCAACCTCATCGCAGAGGGGCGCAGTGAGCTGGTGGTGCTGGACTCCCGTGACATGGCCAGCGGTCCCATTGCCCGGATCAGGATTCCGTTCCGGATGCGCATGTCGCTGCATGGCTGCTGGGCACCAATCGATTAACGCAAATCCCCTGTGGGAGCGGGCTTGCTCGCGAAGGTGGTAGTACAGTCGACATCAATGTCGCTTGTGACGCCGTCTTCGCGAGCAAGCCCGCTCCCACAGGTTTAGATCCCTTTTCCGTACCTCTTACGACACCCAGCCATCTGCGGTTGGTTGCCTGCTGCCTCTCCCTCTGCTCCCCAGGTCCGCCAAAGGTACAGCCTCGCCAAAAAAAACATAAATTCCATATTTTAGGATTTTTGTATAAATCCCACTTTACAGGATTTTATAGCAAGACTAGATTGACCCTCATTGCACCCTCCCTCTTCCCAGGAGCCTTCATGAAACTCGCAAGCTTTGTTGTCCAAGGTCGTAGCAGCTACGGTGTGGTCGAAGGTGATCACGTCATCGACCTGGAATCGCTCAAGCCAACCCTCGGCCACGACCTCAAACAGGCCATCGCCAACGACCGCCTGGGCGAACTGACCCGCGAGCCCCTGGCAAGCCTGCCGCGTCTTCCCTTGGCTGACGTGACGTTCCTGCCGGTCATCCCCAACCCGGGCAAAGTGCTGTGCATCGGCATCAACTACGCCACCCACGTGCGCGAAACCGGTCGAGAGATGCCGACCTACCCCATGATCTTTACCCGCTTCGCAGACAGCCAGACCGCCCACCTGCAACCCATCGTTCGCCCAACGGCCTCCCACAAGCTTGATTTCGAGGGCGAGCTGGCGGTGGTGATCGGTAAAGCGGCCCGCCACGTCAAGCACGCCGACGCGCTGGATTACGTCGCCGGTTATGCCTGCTACAACGACGGCAGTGTCCGCGATTGGCAGAAGCACACCATTCAGTTCGTGCCTGGCAAGAACTTCCCGAACACCGGCAGTTTCGGCCCCTGGCTGGTGACCCGCGACGAGATCGGCGACCCACAGGACCTGGAGCTGACCACTCGCCTCAATGGCGAAGTGATGCAACACACCCGCACCAGCGACATGATTTTCGATGTGCGCCAGTTGATCGAATACTGCTCCACCTTCACTGAACTGGCCCCCGGTGACGTGATTGTCACCGGCACCACCGGCGGCGTCGGTGCGTTCCGCGAACCGCCGGTGTGGATGAAGCCGGGCGATCAGGTGGAGGTCGAGATCGCTGGCATTGGCACCCTGCGCAACAGCATCGTGGACGAGCAATGAACATGGAAAACCTACACACTCCTGAACACCTGCCCGAGCAGGATGGCGACAGCAAAGGCTCGAGCCTGGAGCGCATGTTGCGGGTACTCGACCTGTTCACCGAACAGCACCCGATCTGGGCAGTGGATGACATGGGCGGCGCCTTGAGCTTCACCCGTTCGACGATCTACCGCTACGTGCGCGAATTGGCCGAGGCCAACCTGTTGTTCCAGGTCGAAGCCGGCCGTTATGCGCTGGGCGCACGAATCATTACCTGGGACCGCCAGTTGCGCCTGAGCGACCCTCTCGTGCGCGCCGCCCAATCGCTTGAGCCCAGCTTCCCGCAGTGGAGCGAACAACAGGTCTGGCTGATCTGCCGACTGTTCAAGGATCAGGTCGTGTGCATTCACCAGCACGGCAATCTGTTCAGTGAGGTCAGCTACTCCCGCGGTTCGCCCAGGCCCCTGTTCCTGGGAGCGACGTCCAAGGCGATCCTCGCCAACATGACCTCGCGCCAACACAGCCAGCTGTTTCTCGACCATCCCGATGAGGTTCGCGCCAGCCAACTTGGCCAGACCTGGGAGGCGTTTCGTCGCGCACTGCAGCAACTGCGTCGCCAGGGCTATGTAGCCAGCGCAGGCGAAGTCGACGCGGGCGTCTATGGCCTGGCCGCGCCGATCTTCGACGGCGATGGCAAAGTCGTCGGCAGCATCAGTTGCGTGCGCCCGGTGCAAGAACGCGACAGTGCCCAGGAAGAGACGCAAGGGCAACAGATCCTTGCCCTGGGACAGGAACTGTCGCAACGCATGGCTGCGCTCGCCAATCGTCCCAAGCCACTGGGCTGAGCCATTCGCAAGGGAATAACAATGACAACCCTCAAACGCATCAACACTCAGGTCCTGGTCATCGGCGCCGGTCCTACCGGACTGACCCTGGCCAACCTGCTCGGCCAAGCCGACGTGGACACCCTGATCATCGATCGCAAGCCGGGCACCGTGACCGAACCACGGGCGGTTTCAATCGACGACGAATCCTTGCGCACCATGCAGGCCATCGGGCTGGATGCCGCCGTGCTGCGTGATGTCGTGCCTGGCTACGGCGTGCATTACTACACCCGGCCCGGAGGGCGCTGCTTCGGCAAGGTCGAACCGACCGGCAAGCTGTATGGGTTCCCCAAGCGCAACGCGTTTCGCCAACCGCTGTTTGAAAACACCCTGAGGATGGGCCTCGAACGGTTTGCCAGCCTGACGGCACGGTTCAGCCACGAGCTGGTGGAGTTCAGTCAGGACCAACACGGCGTGTGTGCGCGGATTCGTGACGCCGAGGGGCAGATGATCGAAGTCCACGCGGCTTACCTGGTGGCCTGCGACGGCGGTCGTAGCCCGGTGCGCAAGCAGCTCGGGATCGAAATGGTCGGCTCGAGCTTCTCCTCACGCTGGCTGGTGGTCGATACCGACCAGGACGACGACCCATTCTGGCAGACCCGCGTATATTGCGATGCCAGGCGTCCGGTGGTCGAAGTGCCCGGACCCCACCGTACACGCCGATTCGAGTTCCTGCTCAAGCCCGATGAAACGGACGAACAGGCGCTCGACGAAACCCACCTGCAAACCTTGCTGCGCCCCTTCAAGGGTGACGCGCCGGTTTCCCTCGTGCGCAAGACGGTCTACACCTTCCACGCCCGGGTCGCCGAGAAGTGGCAGGTGCAGCGGGTGTTCCTCGCCGGCGACGCCGCACACCTGACCCCGCCCTATGCCGGGCAAGGCATGAACAGCGGCGTTCGCGATGCCCACAACCTGGGCTGGAAACTGATCGGCGTGCTGAAGGGCAAAATGGCGCAAAGCGCACTGCTGTCCTACGAAAGCGAACGTCGCGATCATGCGTGGGCCTTGATCAAGTTGGCCTTGAACCTCGGCGTGGTCATGGCGCCGGCCACCGTCCTGCGCGCTCGCCTGATCAGTGGGGCATTCGCCTTGATCGGCCTGTTGCCGCCGCTGCGCGATTACTTCCTGCAAATGCGCTTCAAGCCCAAACCTCGTTTCACCCGAGGCCTGGTGCTGGCCGAGGGGCAGGCAGGCACATTGTCCTGCGGACAGATGTTCCCGCAACCGATGCTCACCGATGCCCACGGCCACGAACACCTGCTCGATGACGCCATCGGTGCCGGCTTCGCCTTGATTCAATACGGCGACCCGACTCGCCAGCGTGTCGATGAACTCAAGCATGGCCTCTGGAGCCACCTTGAAGCCAGACGCATCCTGATCCTGCCCGAGTCTGTCCAGGCCATGCCGGCGATCCCAGGCTGCACGGTGCTCCAGGACCGTGAAGGCCTGCTCAAGCCCTTGCTGGGCGAGTCCCACCCGTTTGTGCTGCTGCGCCCGGATCGCTACATCGCGGCGATTTTCGACAAGGCCACCGAAACCCAGGCCGCCGAATCGTTGCAGTCGCTGTTCGGCATCGCCCTGGCCCACAGCAGCGAAATCGAGCCAAGCGTCGCGCCCGTCTTTCATTGAACCTTCACGCACAGAGGTGGTTATGCAAACACTCCAGACTTCCACACCTGCACGCCTGTGCTACCTGCACCTGGCGAGCAAGGACGCGCAGCGACAAATCGACTTCTATCGGCGGATGCTGGACATGGACAGCCAGGCGCAAGCCGATGGCAGTTGGGTGCTCAGCGGTCCGCAACGCGCCATGCTCGTGTCGCCCGCCGACCACAGCGGCCTGCTCGCGGCGGCGTTCGACCTGGGCAATCAGCCTCGCCTGCAAGCACTGCGGGTTCGCCTGCTCGGCAATGGCGGCATCATCGAAGAGGTCGACTCGCCGCTGCTCGAGCCGGGAGCCTTCCTGATCCGTGATCCCCAGGGCCGGCAAACGATATTCGGCGTCGCCCGCCCCGCTCGCCAGACCTCTCGCCCAGGCATGCCGGGGCGCTTGCAGCACGTGGTATTCCAGACCACAGAGCTGGAAGCCATGATCGATTTCTACGTCAACACGGTGGGCTTCACTGTTTCGGACAACGTCGTGGATGAGCAGACCGGCCAACTCATGACGTGCTTCCTGCGCTCGGACGACGAGCACCACACCTTGGCGTTTTTCCGCGGTTCGAAAAACGAATGGGACCACCACTGTTACGAAACCAACGAATGGAATGACATCCGCGACTGGGGGGATCGCTTCGCCAAGGAGCGCATCACCATTTTCTTCGGCCCCGGCCGACATGGGCCGGGCAACAATCTGTTCTTCATGGTGGTCGATGCCGATCGCAACCGCCTGGAGTTCTCGGCCGAACTCGAAGTCACCGATGCCAGCCGTCAGCCCGGTGTCTGGGCACAGGAGGAATACACACTCAACTCCTGGGGCCGCGCCTGGATCAGAAGCTGAGCAGTTTTCATCGACGCCTGCACCTTTACGTCGGAACGACGCGACCACCTGCCTCCAAGGGTAAAAGATTATGACGACTCAACCGCTCGCCCCCTACGCCATCAACGGCGACCAATACATCAACGGCACTTGGCGTACCGGGCGCTCCACGCGCCGCCTGGACGACCGCAACCCCTTCAATGGCGAACCGCTGCTGGAGATGCCCCTGGCCTCGGTTGCCGATCTCGACGACGCCTATCAGGCCGCGCACCAGGCGCAGGCGGCTTGGGCACAACTGCACCCCACCCAGCGCGGTGCACAACTTGAAAAGCTCGCCCAGGTCATCCAGAACCGCCGCGAAGAAATCATCGACTGGCTGATCCGCGAGTCCGGCAGTACCCGGATCAAGGCAAGCATGGAATGGCAATTCACACTGAACCTGGTGCGTGAATGCACGACGATGCCGATGCAGGTCGAAGGTCGGATCCTGACCAGCTACAAGCCCGGCGAACAGAGTTTTGTCTTTCGCGAGCCCTTGGGTGTGGTGGGCGTGATCAGCCCATGGAATTTCCCGCTGTACCTGAGCATGCGCTCGGTGGTGCCGGCACTCGCCCTGGGCAACACGATTGTGCTCAAGCCCGCCAGCGACACCGCGGTGACCGGCGGATTGCTGATTGCCCATCTGTTTGAAGAAGCAGGCTTTGCGCAGGGGACGCTCAACGTCGTGGTCGGCGCGGGCTCGGAAATCGGCGATGCCTTCGTCGAGCACCCGGTGCCGAGCCTGATTTCCTTCACCGGCTCGACGGATGTGGGGCGCAATGTCGGCCGGATTGCCACTGGCGGCAAACACATCAAGCGCGTGGCCCTGGAGCTGGGTGGCAACGCGCCGCTGGTGGTCCTGGATGACGCCGACATTGAAGTTGCCGCGCACGCCGCGGTGGTCGGGCGTTTCCTGCACCAGGGCCAGATCTGCATGAGCGTCAACCGGGTGATCGTCGACCGCTCGCTGTATGCCGACTTCGCGGCGCTGGTGGTCGAGCGCGTGCGCAATCTCAAGACCGGCGATCCCGCCCTGGCGGATACGGTGATCGGGCCGGTGGTCAATCAGAACCAGCTCGACGGCCTGCTGCATAAAATCGACAGGGCCCGCAGCGCCGGCCTCAAGCGCCTTTGTGGCGGCCCGGCATCCGGGCTGGTGTTGCCCGCCCATGTCTTCGGTGAAGTAGACGCCGATCAGGAACTGGCCCGCGATGAAACCTTCGGCCCCCTGCTGCCGTTGCTGGTCGCCGAAAACGAACCCCATGCATTGGCATTGGCCAACGCCAGCGAGTATGGACTGTCCAGCGCCGTGTTCACCCGGGACATGGCCCGTGGCTTGGACTTCGCCCGTGGCATCGTGGCGGGCATGACCCACATCAACGACATCACCGTCGATGACCAACCCAATGCCCCGTTCGGTGGCGAAAAGAACTCCGGCCTCGGTCGCTTCAACGGTCACTATGCCCTGGATGAGTTTACCCGTGCCCATTGGGTAACCTGGCAGCCCGGAGGCCATCACTACCCGTTCTGAGCCTGTGGCACCCTTGGTCAGACCCGGATCGGGCCAATCGACCCTTGGCCCGGTCCGCCAGAAAACAATAAAAAACAGAGGCGAAAAATGAACCATCTAGCCTGCGTGTCCACCGATCAGGTTGTTCGCTCCGACCGCCTGATGAAGTGGAAAGAGTTCATGAGCGATCACCTGGGGCGCACGCCGGACTATATAAAACGGCTGGAGTCGACCTTCATTGATCCGTTGCATGACAGCAACTTCCAGGGACGGCTGGAGTACGGAGACCTGGGCCAATTGCGCTTCTGTCGAATGACTGCCAGCGCCCATCGCTATTCACGCCACCTGAGCAAAGCGGTCGACGCCCTCGACACGCCGCGCATGTTGATCATGCAGGTGGCTGGCGTCAGTCATTTCGATCAGGGCCAACAAAGCAGCGTGCTGGCCCCTGACGAAATGCTCCTGGTCGACTGCGGCAAACCTTTCAACGTGACCAGCACGCAAGGCTGCGAACATTTCATCCTGCTGTTCCAAGGCGCACCCGGGCAACTCGCGCAAACCGGCGACATGCACCTTAACGGTCGCAATGGACTGGGGCGGATGCTGATGCACCTGATCAGCGATGCCTACAACCAATACCCCTTGCTGAACAACCATTCGGCCGGGCTGATCGGCGACAGCATCACCGGGCTGCTGGATAACGCGCTGAAGAACAAACAGGAAGAAAAGCAACTCGAACACGACTTTCGCTTCTTCAAGCAGAACCGTCTCAAGGCGTACATCGAGCGCCACCTGGCTGACCGCGACCTGACCATCGAACGCATCGCCAACGCCGAACAGTGTTCGGTACGCAGCCTGCACCGCGCCTTCCAGGATGAACTGGGGTGCAGTGTCAGCGAATACATCTGGCAGCGGCGCCTGTCGCGTTGTGCCGAAGACCTGCGCAACCGGGAACATGCCCATCGTTCGCTCACCGATATCGCCTACGCCTGGGGCTATGGCAGCAGCTCCCACTTCAGCCGGCATTTCAAATCGACCTTCGGCATGTCCCCTCGACTGTTTCGCGACACCGCGAGCGACAGCCGGGAGAAATCGACAGCGGCTTGAGGCTGTTGCCCATTCAGCCCTGTGGGAACCGAGCCTGCTCGCGATGGCAGTGGATCAGCTTGCAATGCTGTTGAATGGGCCGGCGCTATCGCGAGCCGGCTCGCTCCCACAGGTCCGGGTCATTGGCTTTACGCCCCCGCCCTACCCTTGATTCCAGCCTCCGCCCATCACCTTGTACAACGTCACGCGGTTGCTCTGCTCGGTCAGGCGCAAGGTGATCAGGTCCTGTTGCGCACTGTACAGGGAGCGCTGGGCATCCAGCGCTTCGAGATAGCTTTGCGAACCGCCGCGGTATAAAGCGTCGGAGAGCTCGAAGCTCTTGCGGCTGGCGTCGGTCAATGCCTGCTGGGCCTCGATGCGACGATCCAACGTGCTGCGCTCCGCCAGGGCATCGGCCACTTCCTTGAAGGCGTTCTGCAGTGTTTGCTGGTAGGTCTGCACCTGGATCTCGCGCTCGGTCTTGGCCGAGTCCAGTGTCGCGCGGTTACTGCCGGCATCGAAGATCGGCAGGCTGATGCTCGGGGCAAACGTCCAGGCACCACTGCCGGACTTGAACAGACCGGACAAGGCCGAGCTTGAGGAACCGGCATTGGCCGTCAGGCTGATGCTGGGGAAGAACGCCGCACGGGCCGCGCCGATGTCGATATTGGCGGATTTGAGCGAGTGCTCGGCGGCCAGCACATCCGGGCGGCGTTGCAACAGACTGGAGGGCAGTTCTGCCGGCACCTGCACCAGCGCCGCGGCCGACTCCAGGTTCGCGCCCGGCAGCAGCTCTTCGGGAATGTCGCTGCCCACCAGCAGGCGCAGGGCGTTGCGATCCTGCAGGATCTGGCTTTCATACGCCGCCGCGTCGACCCGGGCCGACTCCACGGTGGTTTGCGCCTGGGCCACGGACAGACCGGAGGAGCCGCCCAGGGCGTGGCTGCGCTGGGTCAGTTCGTAGGTCGCCTGCTGACTGCGCAAGGTCTCCTGGGCCAGGTGCAGACGCTCGTTGTCGGCCGCCAGGGTCAGCCAGGCGGTCGCCACCTCGGCCACCAGGCTGATCTGCGTGCTGCGCCGGGTTTCGGTCAAGGCCAGGTAGTCTTCCAGCGCTTCGTCCTGAAGGTTCTGCACCCGGCCGAACAGGTCGACTTCATAACTGCTCAACCCCAGTTGCGCACTGTAGTCATGGGTGGTAGCCGCCGAGCCCGTGTTGGACAACGAACCGGGCGTGCGACTGTGGGTACCACTGACGCTGGCATCGATCGAAGGCAGCGACTCGGCTCGCTGGATGCGGTATTGCGCCTGGGCCTTTTCAACGTTCAGGACGGCCAGGCGCAGGTCGCGGTTATTGCTCAGCGCCAGGGCCTGCAAGCGCGCCAGGCGACTGTCGGTGAAGAAGTGCTGCCACTCGATGTCGGCACTCACCTCCCCCTTGGGCGTACTGGTGGTTGGCAACCACTGCTCGGAGACCGGTGCCTCTGGGCGTTCATACTGCGGCGCCAGGTTCATGCAGCCACCGAGCAGCGTGAGAATGGCCAGCAAGGGCCAGCGGAACTTGATCATGCGTCACCTGATTGAGCGGATGGAACAGAGGTCGAAACCGGGGAAACGCGCTCGAAACGCCGACGGATCTGCACGAAGAACAGAGGTACGAAAAAGATCCCCAGCACCGTGGCGCAAAACATCCCTCCCAGCACACCGGTCCCAATGGCCTGGCGCCCGGCGGAACCGGCACCGGTACTCAAAGCCAGGGGCAAGACGCCGAACATGAACGCCAGGGACGTCATGAGAATGGGCCGCAAGCGTTGCCGCGCGGCAATCAGCGTCGCCTCGCGCAAGCTGTTGCCCTGTTCTTGCAGGTGCTTGGCGAATTCCACGATCAGAATCGCGTTCTTGGCCGCCAACCCCACGGTGGTCAACAGCCCGACCTGAAAGTACACGTCGTTGCTCAAGCCACTGAAACGGGTCGCCAGCACCGCCCCCACCACTCCCAGCGGTACCACCAGCAACACCGAGAAAGGCACCGACCAACTCTCGTAGAGCGCGGCCAGGCAGAGGAATACGAACAGCACCGAGATCCCGTACAGCAACGGCGCTTGCGAACCGGATAGACGCAATTGATAGGACTGCCCGGTCCATTCGTAACCGATACCTTCGGGCAACTGTTTGACGATGGCTTCCACCGCATCCATGGCGTCCCCGGAACTGACCCCGGGCGCCGGGTCGCCAACCACCTCCAGCGAAGCGTTGCCGTTATAGCGCTCCAGCAACGGCGAGCCATAGCTCCACGAACTGCTGGCAAACGAGGAAAACGGCACCATCTCGTCATTGCTGTTGCGCACGAACCAGTGCTCCAGGTCGGCCGCCTGCATCCGCGACGAGGCCTCACCCTGGACGTAGACTTTCTTCACCCGGCCCTGGTTGAGGAAGTCATTGACGTAGGTGCCGCCCAGCGCCGTGGACAAAGTGGTGTTGATGTCGCTGGTGCTCAGGCCCAAGGCGCCGGCCTTGCGATCATCGATACTGACCTTGAGCTGCGGTGCGTCGTCCAGGCCATTGCTGCGTACCCCCAGCAGGCGCGGGTCTTTGTTGGCCAGATCGATGAGTTTCTCCCGCGCCGCCACCAGCGCATCATGTCCCAGGCCACCGAGGTCCTTGAGTTGCAGATCGAAGCCGGACGTCTGCCCCAGGCCCCGTATGGCCGGTGGCTGCATGACGAACACATTGGCATCGGCGATGCTCGACAGTGCCAGGGTCGCCCGTTGGGCGATGGCGGCCGCATCCTGCCCCGCCCCCGTGCGTTCACTCCAGTCCTTGAGCCGGATAAAGGCGCGGGCCGCGTTCTGGCTGTTGCCGTTCATGCCCAGACCGGAAATGCTGATCAGCGCCTCGACTTCCGGTTGCTCGAGAAGGTAGCTTTCGAACTGCTCGACGACCGCCTGGGTGCGACTGTCCGTAGCCCCCACCGGTAACTGCACCTGGGCCATGAGGATGCCCTGGTCTTCATCGGGCAGAAACGAGGTCGGCAGGCTGGCATACCCCAGCGCCATTGCCAGCACCAACAGTCCATACACCAGCCAACTGCGGCGCCCACGTTGCAAAATAGCGCCTACCTGGCCTTTATAGGCCTCGGCACCACGTTCGAAGGTACGGTTGAACCAGCCGAAGAAACCGCCCTGGGCACCATGACCGTCGGACGGCTTGAGCAGCGTCGCGCACAAGGCCGGCGTCAGCGTCATGGCCACCAACACCGAAAGCACCATGGCCGAGACGATCGTGACCGAAAACTGCCGGTAGATGATGCCCGTGGAACCGCCAAAAAACGCCATGGGAATAAACACAGCACTGAGGACCAAGGCGATGCCCACCAGGGCGCTGGTGATTTCATCCATCGACTGGCGCGTGGCGTCCAGGGCCGACAACCGTCGCTCGCCCATTACCCGCTCGACGTTTTCCACCACCACGATCGCATCGTCCACCAGCAGGCCGATGGCCAGGACCATGGCGAACATGGTCAGGGTATTGATCGAATAGCCGAACAGCGCCAGTACGCCGAACGTGCCCAGCAGCACCACCGGTACGGTGATCGCCGGGATCAGCGTGGCCCGCAGGTTCTGCAGGAAAAGGAACATGATCAGCACCACCAGGACAATGGCCTCGCCCAGTGACTTGACCACTTCTTCGATGGACAGGCTGACAAAGGGCGTGGTGTCGTAGGCAATCACGTTCTTGAGTTGCATCTGCGCCGGATAGAACGGCTCCAGTTCCTTGAGCTTGGCCTTCACCGCTTCCCCCACGCTCAGGGCGTTGGCCCCGGCGGCGAGCTGGACGCCCATGGCGGCAGCAGGCTTGCCGTTGAGGGCAGAGCTGACGTCGTAGCTTTCACTGCCCAACTCGACCCGCGCCACATCCCCAAGCAGCACCACGGCCCCGTCGCTGGAGGACTTGACCACCACATTGCGAAACTCTTCGACGGTTTGCAGCTTGCTGCGGGCGCTGATCGTGGCATTCAACTGCTGCCCCTTCACCGCCGGCATGGCCCCCAGTTGACCGGCGGAAACCTCGGTGTTCTGCGCCTCCAGGGCACTGCTGATATCCGAGGGCATCAGCGCATATTTTTCCAGCAAGGCCGGGTCCAGCCAGATACGCATGGCATAGCCGGAGCCCAATGTCTGCACATCGCCGACACCGTCGAGGCGGCTGATGGAATCGAGCAAGGTGCTGGAGATGTAATCGCCGATCTGGGTACCGGTGACGCTCGGGTTGTCGGACACCAGGGCGGCAATCATCAGGAAATCCGAGCCGCCCTTGGTCACGGTCAGGCCCTCGCTTTGCACCGACTGCGGCAGTCTCGACTCGGCCTGTTGCAGCTTGTTCTGCACTTGCATCTGGGCCACGTCCGGGTTGGTGCCGGCGGTGAAGGTCAGGCTGATACTGGCACTGCCGTCCGAACTGCTGGAGGCCGACATGTAGGTCAGGTTATCCAGGCCCTTCATTTGCTGCTCGATGACCTGGGTCACCGAGTCTTCCACGGTCTTGGCCGAGGCGCCGGTGTAGGTCGCGGAAATGCGCACCGTCGGCGGCGCGATGTCCGGGTACTGTTCCAGGGGCAACTGGCTGATCGACAGCGCGCCGGCAAGCATGATGACGATGGCGATGACCCAGGCGAAAATCGGCCGGTCGATGAAGAAACGTGCCATGTTCAGCCCTCCTGCGCGATGGCGACAGGGGTCGCTTTCTGCGTACGGCTGCGGGTGCCGGCGTTCTGCGCCACCACGGCGTCACCGACCCGGACTTTTTGCCCGCCCTCGACAATCACCTGGTCTCCCGCGTTAAGCCCAGCCGTGACCCACCACTGGTTATCCACGGCGCGATCGATGCTCAGCACGCGCTGCTCGACCTTGCCATTGACCACCACCAGTACCGAAGTCGCGCCGCTGGCGCTGCGGGTCACCGCCTTCTGTGGGATCAGGATGGCCTTGTCATCCCGCGCCTGCTCCAGCACCGCCCGCACATACATGCCCGGCAGCAACAGCCGGTCCGGGTTGGCGATTTGCGCGCGCAAGGTCACTGTGCCGGTGCCCTCGTTGACGCTGACCCCACTGAACTTCAAGCGCCCTTCATGGGCGTAGAGACTGCCGTCATCGAGCTTGAGGCTGATCCGCGCCTCGCCTTCACCGTTGCTTTGCAGCACGCCGCTGGCCAAGTCGCGCTTGAGGCGCAGCAGCTCGGTGGTCGACTGGGTGACGTCTACATACATCGGGTCCAACTGCTGCACCGTGGTCAGTGCGCTGTCCTGGTTGGCGACTACCAGTGCACCCGGAGTGACCGTCGAGGTTTCGATGCGCCCGCTGACAGGGGAACTGATGCGGGTATACGCCAGGTTGATGCGTGCGGTGTCAACATCGGCCTGGGCCACTTGCAGCTCCGCTTCGGCGGTCAGCAGGCTGGCCTGGGCATCCTCGTTGTCCTGCTGGCTGATGGCATCGATTTTCGCCAATTGCGCGTCACGCCTGGCCGTGGCCTGGGCCGACTTCAGAGTGGCGCGGGCCTTGGCGAGGCTCGCCTGGGCTTGCGCCAAGGCGGCTTTGTAGGACGCCGCGTCCAATTGATACAGCGCCTGCCCGGCCTTGACCTCTGCCCCTTCGACAAACAGCCGCTGCTGGACAATACCGCCGACCTGCGGGCGTATCTCGGCGACCATGAACGCCTGGGTACGTCCGGCCAACTCAGTGGTCAGCGCCTGGCTTTGCGGTTGCACGGTGATCACCGAGACCTTGGGCGGTTCGGGTGTAGGCGCGGATTCGCCGGAGCAACCGCCCAACATGAACAACACGATCAAGCACACCAGGAAGGCGGCGGTCACCAGGGATTTGGCGAATAATTTGGTCGACATAAATGCCTCTGCAAGACGGATGGTTCAAGCCAGGCGCCATACTGCGAGGCAAATGTGCAGGAAAATTGAAGATTGCCCGCCGCCCTTGAATCTTCGTGGCGCCAGGGCCTAAATGGACGGGCCACTCACCGACCTGCCCGAGCCCATGAAACTGAGCATCTCCACCAAGCTGTTTATTGCAGTACTGGCCAGCGTGCTGTTCGTCATCCTGAGCATGGGCGTGGCCAACGGCTGGAGCTTTGGCAAAGGCTTTCTCGACTACCTCAACGAACAAGCCCTGTTGCGCATGACGCCGGTATTGCCGCGCCTGGCCAGCGCCTATGAGCGCGAAGGCAACTGGGAATTCCTGCGCAACCAGCCCGATCGCTGGTTCGAACTGCTGCGTCCGGAGCCGGGCGAAAACACCACCCACCCAGAACGGCCGCCCATGCCGATGTCCGATCTGACCGGCGCGGTGTTTCGTATCGCCCTGCTGGATCAGCAGAAACAGTTGGTAATGGGCTACTCGGCGATTGCCAACGACGCCTTGATGCGCCCGGTGCAAGTCGCAGGGAAGACTGTCGGCTGGCTGGCGGTGACGCCGTTCCAGAACGTGACCGAAGCTGGCGGCGAACGCTTTCGTCAATACCTGGTGCGCACCAGCCTGGCGGTGGGCGTACTCTCGTTACTGTTGGCAATGCTGATTGCCTGGTGGATCGCCCGCACCCTGCTTGACCCGGTCAAGCGCGTGGCCGCCGCCACCCACCGGTTGGCCGCCGGTGAATACAGTAACCGAGTGTCGGTGGCGTCCAATGACGAAGTCGGTCAGTTGGCCCGGGATTTCAACCAGTTGGCGTATACGCTGGAACGCAACGAAAAAATGCGTCGGGAATTCATGGCCGATGTGTCCCACGAACTGCGTACCCCGTTGTCGGTGCTGCGCGGTGAACTGGAAGCCATCGAAGACGGCGTACGCACCCTCGACCCGTCCTCGATGAAGTCACTGCAAGGCGAAGTCAGCATGCTCAGCAAACTGGTGGATGATCTCTACGAACTGTCCCTGGCCGATGTCGGCGCGCTGACCTACCGCAAGAGCGAATGCGATCTCAACGAGCTGTTGGAAAGTTGCGTGGCGATGTTCCAGGAGCGTTGCAATGCCCGACACCTGAGCCTGGAGCTGGAACTGCCAGCCCCGTCGCTACGCTTGGAGGCCGACCCCAAGCGCTTGCAGCAGCTGTTCAGCAACCTGTTGGAAAATGCCGTGCGTTATACCGACGAGGGCGGTGTGCTGCGTATTCGAGCCGCCGACGAGGGCGACACCGTGCGCGTCGACTTCCTGGACTCCGGTCCCGGGGTCGATGCCACCCAGTTATCACGGTTGTTCGAGCGTTTTTACCGCGGCGAAACCTCACGCAATCGCGCCAGTGGTGGCGCTGGCCTGGGGCTGGCCATCTGTCACAGCATCGCCCTGGCCCATGGCGGCAGCCTCAGCGCCGATCACTCGCCGCTGGGCGGCCTTTGGCTGACCCTGCGCCTGCCACGGAGCGCCTGAAGCATGGTCAATGACAGCCCGATCCTCATCGTCGAAGACGAACCCAAGCTGGCCGCACTGATGCGTGATTACCTGGTCGCCGCCGACTATGCGGTTCAATGCCTGGACAACGGGCTACAGGTGGTGCCGGCAGTCCGGGCCCACGAACCGCGGCTGATTCTGCTCGACCTGATGCTGCCAGGGCGCGACGGCCTGCAAGTGTGCCAGGAGCTACGCAGCTTCAGTGCCGTGCCGATCATCATGATCACCGCCCGCGTGGAGGAAGTGGATCGCCTGCTCGGGCTGGACCTGGGGGCCGACGACTACATCTGCAAACCCTTCAGCCCTCGGGAAGTGGTGGCCAGGGTCAAGGCGATCCTGCGCCGCAGCCCGCAACTGGTGGTCAACCAACCCGCGCGCCTGCTGATTGACGAAGACCGCTACCAAGCGTCACTCGATGGCATCGCCCTGGACCTGACGCCCTTGGAACTGCGCCTGCTCAGCACGCTGGCACAGTCCCCGGGGCGGGTGTTTTCCCGGGATCAGTTGCTCGACAGGATCTATTCCGATCACCGGGTGGTCACTGATCGCACCGTCGACAGCCATATCCGCAATCTGCGGCGCAAGCTCGAACAGGCCTGCCCGGCGGAAAACCCCATCGAATCGTTGTATGGCGTGGGTTATCGGTTTCAGCTTGCCGACGTCTGAAGCCTGCCAAAGCAGGCTGCCTTGACGAGCGCCCTTGCGTCGTGTGCGGATGCTGTGAACACCCACAATCCTCTGTGGGAGCGAGCCTGCTCGCGATAGCGGAGGGTCAGCGGCACAGATGCTGAGGGTCTCTATTGATCCGCCGAATAGATAATGGTTTGCGCACTGCCCCCCGCAGCAGGCCGACGAGTGAAGTAGGTGTCGCCTTCGTCTGTCTGAATCTCGTAGTCGGCCTTGCTGGTCACACGACTCGATGCATCGGTGTGCTTGATGATTTTCAGCACCCGCTGGAACTTCACGCCTTGAGTACCGTTCTGGGCGGGGCCGGTGAGCACATTGACCTTCTGGAACCAGCCTTGCTGTTTTTTGTTCGACACCAGCGTGCCGGTCAACGCTTCAAAACGTTCAAGACGGGTAAACCCCCAGAGTGTCTGTTCCTCGACCACTTTGCCCGGCGTGGCGGAGCCAGTGAAGACAAACAGGTTGAGGCCCGGATTGTCTTCGCAGAAGAAGTCGTAGGGCACCAGACCGTCGACCATTTTCTTGCCGGGGACGAAGCCCTTCTTATGAACCAGAAACATGACCACCTCCACGCTGAAACGCCAGCAAACGCTGCTTGAGTTTGAACGCAAAGTCTACTGAGGCGGGGCGTACAGAGCCGTCAAGCCAATGTAATATCGTGTAAAGATCATGCCCAACGGGGCAAGCTGATTTCCACGGTCAACCCGCCGGACGGCTCATTGCGCGCGTGGATGGTGCCGCCGTGTATCTCCACGGCCCGCGAGGCAATGGCCAGGCCCAGGCCAAAGCCGGCACTGGCTTCGTTCAAGCCACGCTCGAACGGATTGAAGATGCTCTGTAGCCGCGAGTGTTCAACCCCCGGGCCCTGATCGCTGATCTGCACCGTCAGGCCGTCTACGCCGCCATTGACCTGGGCCACGACCATCACCGTGGTGTTTGGCCGGGTATGGCGCACCGCGTTTCGAATGACGTTCTCGAAACACCGATACAACAGCTCGCCGCTGACCCGACTGACAAACCCCGGGCACGCCTGCAGACTGACCTGACACCCTTTCATCTGCGCTTCGAATCGAGCGTCCTCGACGATTAGCGACAGCAACTCGACGATATCGACTGGCTCGCGCTCGATACTCTCTGGTCGGCCCTGCAGACGCGCCAGGGTCAACAAGGCCTCGATCAGCGTGTCCATGCGCACCGACTCACGGTCGATGCGCTCCACCATTTCCTGGCGAGCCGGATCTTGCCGCAGCAGCCCGATGGCCGCCTGCATGCGGGTCAACGGTGAGCGCAGTTCGTGGGAAATGTCGTGCAACAAGTGTTGCTGGGCTTCTACCAACAGCTTCAACTGGTTGGCCATTCGGTCGCAGTCTTCGGCCAGATCGACGATTTCATCACGTCGCGCGCCCATGATCGGCTTGACCCGGGTTTCGAAGCGTCCTTGGGCCACGTCACTCATGGCGCGCCGAAGATAGGCCAGCGGCCATGCCAGGTAGAACGCCATGAAACCGCTGAACAGCGCGCTCATGACCGTGCCGATGATCAACGGCGTCCAGGGGCTCGGCCCTTTGTCGCGCTCTTGAGCCAGGGGATGGGTCGACTTGAGCAACAGTGCGGCGCCGTCCTTGCCGATGACCGATCGCGTGTAAGCCGGTTGCGCAACCGGTGCCCCGGCCAGCAATTGACCGGTACTGTCATACACGCCAACGGCCTGGTCAGCAGGGTGCTCCCAAACCGCCAGCAGTTGCCGGCCCGACTCCACGCCAAACTGGCGCAGGAGCTGTCCTTCAGCGGCCAGGATGGTTTCCAGATGAGGATCCCCTGGCCTGGAACTGCCCATCATCAGCAGGCCCAACCCGACCAGGAAGGTCAGGCTGGTGGCGAGCCAGAACGCCAGGAACAGTTTCCAGAACAGTCGGCTGGGCTTCATCATTCGGCAATCAACAGGTAACCGAGGCCACGCACGCTCTGGATCCAGGCCTTGGCGTCGGGACGCGGCCCCAACTTGTGGCGAATGCTGCTGATGTGCACATCGATGCGTCGGTCATAACGCGTCAAGGGACAGCCCAAGGCATTGAGCGACAGATTCTGTTTACTCACCACTTGCCCGGCACAGCGGGCCAGCTCCTCGAGCAAACTGAACTCGGTACTGGTCACCCCCAGCTCGCGCCCTTGCCAGAGCGCCTGCCGCTTGCCGGGCCACAGGACCAACGGCCCGGTCCTGATCACTTCGCTGGTTGACCGATCCGCCGGCTGCACCCGACGCATGATCGCCCGCAAACGCGCCACCAGTTCCCCCGGTGAGCTGGGCTTGGGTACATAGTCATCGGCCCCCAGTTCCAGGCCGGTGATCTTGTCGATGTTGTCGCCACGGGCCGTCAGCAACACCACCGGCACCTGGCTCACGGCCCGAATGCGCCTGAGCACCTCGATACCCGACAGCCGCGGCAGCATCACGTCCAGCACCACGATGCTGTAGCGACCGGACAGCGCTTGAACCTCGCCCTCTTCCCCCGTATGCACCGCAGTCGCCTCGAAGCCTTCGCGCTCCAGGTATTGGCTGAGCATTCCCGTCAGTTCCTGGTCATCGTCGACTAGCAATACAGAGATCATGGGCCGCTCTTGAGTAGGTGTCGGCCCATTATCGCCCGTGTGCCACGCATCGTCATCGCCGCGGGCAAACCTTTACCTAACTTGACATTGGGTTAACCGCACCAAACGCGGCGAACTTTTATGCTTGCTCGCCACCAGCCCGCTCGCTCCCGCGGTGACTCGTCTTGCGGTGAGATATCCGCCTCCACCTACACCACTTGTCGATGTGTCCTGGATAAGATCTTGATGAATTTTTCGCGCCTGCTCTGCTCGGCTGCACTGCTGCTCAATGTCACACTGGCTCACGCCCAAGGGTTCAAGATTTCCGATATTCGCATCAACGGCCTCCAGCGCGTTTCCGCAGGCAGTGTGTTCGGGGCCTTGCCGTTGAACGTCGGTGATAACGCCGATGAGCGGCGCCTGGTGGAGTCCACGCGCGCGCTGTTCAAGACCGGCTTTTTCCAGGATATCCAACTGGGACACGACGGTGACGTATTGATCATCACCGTTGTCGAGCGACCGTCCATCGCCAGTATCGAGATCGAAGGCAACAAGGCGATCTCCACTGAAGACCTGATGAAGGGCCTCAAGCAATCCGGCCTGGCCGAAGGCGAGATCTTCCAGCGCGCCACCCTCGAAGGTGTGCGTAACGAGCTGCAACGCCAGTACGTTGCCCAGGGCCGCTACTCGGCCACTGTCGACACCGAAGTAGTGCCGCAGCCGCGCAACCGCGTCGGCCTGAAGGTCAACATCAACGAAGGCACCGTGGCGGCCATCCAGCACATCAATGTGGTGGGCAACACGGTTTTCCCGGATGAAGACCTGATCGACCTGTTCG
>Ga0209051_1000328_pt1 | contig 71477 bp, 75 predicted proteins | sample AraplaCvi_mMS_r2_2_FD_184286 | JGI IMG/M metagenome (GOLD analysis project Ga0209051, IMG submission 184286) | Arabidopsis root microbial communities from North Carolina, USA - plate scrape MF_Cvi_mMS_r2 (SPAdes) (version 2) | ecosystem: Host-associated > Plants > Roots > Endosphere | place...
CCACCTGGCGTCGGCACAACGGCCGAATGCCAACCCGAAGGCGGCAGTGTTTGCAAGAGCCAAACACCAGGTGCGAAGACCCAACCACCGCACCAGCGGCACGTCCACCATGACACTGAGTGTTTGTGCAGCGACACTCCGTTTTTCGTGTGCAATTTGAGGCCGCTCACGCGGCGCGAGCGCCACGAAACTGCGCAAAGATCCGGGCGACGAGATCGTCGGGACGGTAACGGACGTCCTCGAACACCATCGAGATCGCGGTCCAGCCGACATCCATCAGTGCCGAGGCGCGCTCGCGGTCGGCCAACATCGCGTCTGCTCCACTGTGCCAATCCAAACCGTCGTACTCGGCAGCGACTTTGTACTGCGGCCACGCGAAATCCAGCCGGCGCAGCTTTCCCCGGCCGTCGACGACCTCATACTGCAGTTCGGGCATCGGCAGGCCGCCGTCGATCATCAGGAGGCGCGCCTCACTCTCCATCGGGGACTCCGCGCCCGGATCAGCGAGAGGGAGTAGTTCCCTGACCACGACGATGCCGCGCCGCCCTGACTGCTTGATCACCGTCCGCGACAACTCGACCCGGTCGCAGGTTCCCGAACGCAACGCGGCGTCCAGTGTCGCCAGCACACGTGGCCTGCGCAGCGAGCGCGCGACTTCGATCGCGGTCCACGCCGGCGCGGTAGCGGGCCGCCCCTGGGCTATTGCCATCGGTGCGCCGTCGCGGCGATGGATCACCAGCCCGTCGGCATGCCGTAGATGTGAACCCACGGGATTCAGCACATGCAGATCCTTCGGCTCCTCGGTGTCGAATCCGTAGAGCGCCGCCGCCGTGCCCAGGCAGACGGGCACCGGTTTGCCGGCTGCGAGGTCGAGTCCGCGGAGCCGAGTCCAGTCGTCGGGTTCGCCCCGCGAGTAGATGCCTTGCCAAATACGTTCCAGGGCACCTGTTCTCAGGTGAGACTCAAAGGTCCTGCGCGACAGCGTCTGCAGAATCTGGGCGCTGGTTGCAACGCCGTCCTGGCGGTCGAGCAGTGCTTCGAGGTCGGCGTTCATGACACCGATGGTCGGCGTCCATGGCCCTGACCGAAAGGCGCTTCAGGCGATCTGTGGATCAATCACGAACTGTGGAATTTCATGACCGACGGATCAACGCGCACTTTCGTCGCGCTCGTCGGCCCGTGAGTGGCCCCTGAACGCACGCGAAATGCGGCGTGTCGCGGTACAAAAACGGCCGCTCGCGGGATGTGGGGCTCGCGGTTTAGAAGGCGGCGGCCTGCTCGATGATGTTGACCAGGACCCGGACGCCGACGCCGAGGGCGCGCTCATCGAGATCGAAGGTCGGCTGATGGAGATCCAGCTGCGGGCCGACGCCGGGCCAGACGCCCAGGCGCGCCATGGCGCCCGGCACCTCTTCCAGGTACCACGAGAAGTCCTCGCCGCCACCGGATTGCTTGGTGTCGGCCAGGGCCTCCGCACCCAGCGCCTCGATGGCGTGGGTCATGATCCGGGTCGACAGCTCCTCGTTGACCACCGGCGGGACGCCACGGCGGTACAGCACCGTGTGATCGACATTCAGCGGCGCCAGCAGCGACGAAACAATCTCGCGGACAATCGATTCCATCTCCACCCAGGCGTCCCGACTGGCGGTGCGGATGGTCCCGGCCAGGGTTCCCGTCTGCGGAATGGCGTTCGATGCGAAACCGGCGTTGACCGCGCCCCACACCATCACGGTGCTGTGCCGCGGGTCGACGCGACGCGACAGGATGCCGGGCACCCCCGTGATCAGCGCACCGAGCGCGTAGACGAGATCACCCGTCAGATGCGGGCGGGACGTATGCCCACCCGGCGAGTGCAGGGTGATCTCCATCTGATCGGCAGCCGACGTGATGGGCCCCGGGATGGTGGCGACCTTGCCGACCTCGAGCCGCGGATCACAGTGCAGCGCAAAGATTCTCGACACACCGGCCAGTGCGCCCGCGGATATCGCGTCCAGCGCGCCGCCGGGCATCAGCTCTTCGGCCGCCTGGAACACCAGGCGCACGCCGACCGGCAGCGTCGACGCCGACGCGAGCGCCAAACCGGTGCCGAGCAGCACCGCGGTGTGGGCGTCGTGCCCACACGCGTGTGCCACGTTGGGGACTGTCGAGGCGAACGGCAGGCCGGTGCGCTCGTCCATCGGCAACGCGTCCATGTCAGCGCGCAGGGCGATCCGCGGTCGGTCCTCGGGGCCGAAATCACACGTCAGGCCGGTACCGCCGGGCAGAATCTTCGGGTTCAACCCGGCCTCGGCCAGCCGCGTCGCGACGAACTTGGTGGTCTCGAACTCCTGCCGGCCCAACTCGGGGTTGGCGTGCAGATGCCGCCGCCACCCGACCAGGTCACCGTAGTTCGTGGCCAGCCAGCGCTCGGCGTGGTCCGAGAGGGTCATCCGCGCCCTGCCTTCACTTGTTGCTGAACCGCCGCCCGGTCCGCCATCTTCTGCAAAACCCGGGCCCGCTCGTCAGGTGCCTGCGCCAGCGCAACCACGGTGCGCGCCAACATGATCGAACCTTCGGTTACGGCCTTGTCCGCACTCGGTCCGGCCGCGGCCGCGGTGAACTCCGGTTGGTGGATCGATGCCCCGTTGGCCTCGATCCCGACCACGGGATGGATACCCGGCATCACCTGCGTGACGTTACCCATGTCGGTACTGCCAAGGGGCACAGACACTTCCAAATCCATCGGCAGCGGGGTGCGGCCGAGGCGCTCCATCTCGGCACGGAATACCGTCGTCAGCCACGGATCGGGCGTCAGTGCGTCGTACCGCGGTGACACCTCGGTCACCTCGTGTGTGCAGCCGGCCGCCAGCGCGCCGGCCGCGAAGCACGACAACATGCGCACTTCCAGTTCGTCGAGCGACGCCGAGTCCGTGGCCCGCATCGTGTAGAGCAATTCCGCGTGCGCCGGAATGACATTCGGCGCCTGACCGCCGTCGGTGACGATGCCGTGCATCATCTGGCCGGGCGTCAACTGCTGACGGAGCAGCCCGATCGCCACCTGCGCGACCGTCACCGCATCTGCGGCGTTGATGCCCAGGTAGGGCGCGACGGCGGCGTGCGACTCGCGCCCGCGGTAGGCCACCGACACTTCGGACAGCGCCAGGGAACGTGCCCCCGCGATGTCGACCGGACCGGGGTGCAGCATCACCGATGCCGCCACGTCGTCGAACACGCCGGCGTTCAGCAGCAATGCTTTTCCGCCGCCGGCCTCTTCAGCGGGCGTGCCGATCAATGCGACGGTGATGCCGATCTCGTCGGCGACCTCGGCCAGCGCCAGTGCCGTGCCGACCGCCGACGCGGCAATGATGTTGTGCCCGCACGCGTGTCCAATGCCGGGCAACGCGTCGTACTCGGCACAGATGCCGATCACCAGCTCGCCGCTGCCGTAGTCGGCACGGAACGCGGTGTCCAGACCTCCGGCGGCCGGGGTGACGTGGAAGCCGCGTTCGGCCACGAGCGCCTGGGTCTTGGCGCAGCTGCGGTGCTCCGCGAAAGCCAGTTCCGGCTCGGCGTGGATCGAGTGCGACAGCTCGATCAAATCGGCACGGTGACGCGCGACGGCATCGGTGACCGTCTGCAGCGCGTCTCCCGTGAGCATCATGGAAGTATCGCACCGGCCCGTTCGGGCGCGGCTGGCAACTGTCGGGGCGAGCGAAGCGACGGGATAGACCTAAGGTGGACGCCGTGACCGATCCGCAGGCCACCCCTGACTTCGCCGCCGCTGCGGCCGCCGCCGCCATCCGTGACCGCACCGGAATCACCGGCTTCGACGTAGCCGTCGTCCTCGGTTCCGGCTGGGCCCCGGCCGCCGCTGTGCTGGGCGAGCCGACAGCCACCATCGCCATGGGTGACCTGCCCGGATTCACTCACCCGACGGCGTCGGGACATGGCGGGCAGGCGCTGGCGTTGCAGATCGGCGGCCGCAACGTGCTGGTGCTGCTGGGACGCATCCACGCCTACGAGGGCCATGACCTGCGGCATGTCGTGCACCCCGTGCGCACCGCCATCGCCGTCGGCGTGAGCACCGTGGTACTGACCAACGCCGCCGGCGGCCTGCGCGAGGAGTACTCGGTGGGCCAGCCGGTGCTGATCAGTGACCACCTGAACCTGACGGCCCGCTCACCGCTGGCCGGTGCGCAGTTCGTCGACCTCGTCGACGCCTACTCGCCGCGGCTGCGGGCACTGGCCCGCGCGGTCGACCCCACGCTGACCGAAGGCGTCTATGCCGGACTGCCCGGCCCGCACTACGAGACACCGGCCGAGATCCGCATGCTGCGCACGCTCGGCGCCGATCTGGTCGGCATGTCGACGGTGCACGAGACCATCGCGGCCCGCGCCGGCGGCGCCGAGGTGTTGGGCATCTCGATGGTTACCAACCTGGCCGCCGGTATGACGGGCGAGCCGCTCAGCCACGCCGAGGTGCTGGAAGCCGGGCGCCAGTCCGCGACGCGGATGGGGACGCTGTTGGCCGAGGTGTTGGCGAGGCTTTAGCGAATCCATGGGGAGGAAGGCATCGGGGGCAGGGCAAGAAGGCCGGAAAGCTCGGAAGACACACACGCCTAAACCCCTTTATCGGGAAGCCAATACGCTCGCGCGCGGCTTCCACCATCCAGCTGGGGGTGATTTCCGGGATACGCGCAACACCAAGGCGGAAATCGCGAACGATCGAACCCGTGGTTCGATGCGGCCGGTCGTGCGTGGCCACCGAGTGGGCCGCGACTACACACCACTGTTCAAGTTCTTGCTGGCTGCCGTGGGCCGGCACTGGCGGGATGTTCATTCCGAGGCCACTGCGCGGCTCGACACCGACGAACCCTTGTACTGGATGGTGGCGGTCAACGAAGCCGACCGTGTCGAGGTCGTCCGCCTCGGCGACTGTTCGTTCTACAGCGGCCTCTTCGTCGACGACGAGGGACTGCTTCGCGTCACCAATCCCGATCTCACCGGGGCGGAAATGACGCCCACCTGCTCATGCTGCACTCATACCTTCAACGGGGTGCCCTTCGGCACGAGCACAATGGCCCCGTGACCAACACACCTCTGACCTTCGGCACCGCCGGCCTGCGCGGCCCCATGCGTGCGGGCCTCGACGCCATGAACGTCACCACCGTCAGTCGTGCGACGTGGGCGGTGGCGAAGGTGCTCAAGGATCGTTGCCTGGGCAGCTCGACGGTCGTGGTCGGCCGCGACGCGCGCCACCACTCCGACGAATTCGCCACCGCGACCGCGGAAATCCTTGCCGCCGAAGGCTTTTCCATCGTCCTTCTCCCTTACCCCGCACCGACTCCGGTCGTGGCCTACGCGGTACGCCGGCTCAACGCCGCTGCCGGCGTGCAGATCACCGCGTCGCACAATCCACCGGCCGACAATGGCTACAAGGTGTACTTCGACGGCGGCATCCAGATCGTCCCGCCCACCGACCGGGACATCGAAACAGCCATGCGGCAGGCGCCGTCCGACATCGCCCGGCAGCCCGTCACACCCACCGACGAGACGCTCATCGAGCAGTACGCTCGACAGGCCGGGTCGCTACGCCGGACCGAGGGCGATGTCCGGGTGGCACTGACCCCCATGCACGGCGTCGGGGGCGCGCTCGCGGTTGACGTCCTGCACCGCGCCGGCATCACCGACATCCACACGGTGGCAACACAATTCACCCCAGACCCCGACTTTCCCACCGTGGCGTTCCCCAATCCCGAGGAACCCGGCGCCACCGACCTGCTGCTCACCCTCGCGGCCGAGACCGGCGCCGAAGTCGCCATCGCCCTGGACCCCGACGCCGACCGCTGTGCCGTCGGCATCCCGGCCGCACACGGCTGGCGCCTGCTGTCCGGCAACGAAACCGGTTGGCTTCTGGGCGATTACCTGCTGTCGAACCTGACCCCCGAAGAAGCCCGGAAGACTGTCGTCGCCAGCTCACTCGTCTCGTCGCAGTTGCTCGCCGCGATCGCCGCCGACCACGGGGCCCACCACGTCGAAACCCTGACCGGTTTCAAATGGCTGGCCCGCGCCGACCAGGACATCCCCGGTGCCACGTTGCGGTACGCCTACGAAGAGGCCATCGGCCACTGCGTCGACCCCGGTGCCGTGCGCGACAAGGACGGCATCAGCGCGGCTGTGGTGTTCTGCGATCTGGTTGTGGCACTGCGGAATCAAGGCCGGACGGTGCAGGACCGATTGGACGCCCTGGCCGCGAAGTACGGCGTCCACCTCACCGGCGCGGTCTCGGTGCACACCGACGCCGACGCGGTGATGGCCCGCCTGCGCGCCGAACCTCCAACCGAGATCGCCGGGACCGCGGTGAGGACCGCGGACCTCGCCCAGCTCCGCGGGCAACGGCGTACCGATGCCCTGATCTTCACCGGGGAGGGCTTACGCGTCGCCGTGCGCCCGTCGGGCACCGAGCCAAAGGTCAAGTGCTACATCGAGGTCAGCAAGCCGCCGACCGCAGATGGCGCAGCGAACCGCACTACCGCCGAGTCCGAACTACGCGACATCGAAGCCGCCGTCACCGGCCTGCTGGCCCCGGTCTGAGGACGAACCATAGGGAAATCCCTTATATCCCGTGGGCTCCGCCGCGACCTAGCCTCGATTCATCGGAGGAAAGAGGTGTCGGCATGTTGGACAAAGCACTCGCTCGACGCTGCGGTGGCGCCGCGACGGTCCTGATCGGCGGAATCGGCACTGCGGGCATAGCTCTCGCACCGCCTGCGGCCGCGGTCCACGCCGAGCAGTACATCTCGACGTACTGCCGGCCTGCCACGGTCCAGGACTGCCGGCAGCCGGCGGTGCTGCGATTCGACCTTCCGACCGACGACTGGGTGCAGCCGTCCTTCACGAATGCCGCTGACGGCTGTTCCGATATCTCGGTGCGCTTCGCGGTCGGTCCCGCGGGTCCTCCGGGCCCCATCAGCAGCAGCTACCGGCTCAGCCCCGGCCAGACCGCGGTGGGCCCGCATGCCCACCTGTCGGCAGGCGCAATGCAGGTGAGCGTCTTCGCCACCGGGATCGAAGGCGGCTGCAACACCGGTGCCCTCATGGCCTGGGGTGGGACGGTGTCCGTCGACTCCACCGGCAAGCCCAACCTGCCCGATGCCGTTCCGCGGCCGACCCAAAATCCGTTACCAACCCCGACCGGACCGATCGTCCACTAGCGCGGACCGAACTGCCGATCCCCCGCGTCGCCCAGGCCCGGCACGATGTAGGCGTCGTCGTTCAGCTCGGCGTCGATGGTGGCGGTGAACAACTTCAGCGACGGAACTGCCTTCTCCACCAACGCAATTCCCTCGGGCGCACACACCACGCACACCGCGGTGATGTCGTCGGCCCCGCGGTCGACCAGAAGTTGCAGGGTGTACGCCAGCGACCCGCCGGTAGCCAGCATCGGGTCGAGCACCATCACCGGCCGGCCACTCAGGTCCGCCGGCAACGACTCCAGGTACGGCGTCGGTTGGTGCGTCGACTCGTCACGCGCCATGCCGACGAAGCCGACCTGAGCCTCCGGAATCAGCGCATGCGCCTGATCGACCATGCCCAGACCGGCCCGCAGCACCGGGACCAACAACGGTGGGTTCGCCAGGCACGACCCGGTCGTCGAGGCCACCGGCGTCTGCACCGGCAGCTCCGCGCAGGCCAACGAGCGAGTGGCCTCGTAGACCAGCATCAGCGTCAGGTCGCGTAGCGCAGCCCGGAACCCGGCATTGTCGGTGCGCTCGTCGCGCAGGGTGGTGAGCCGCGCGGCGGCAAGCGGATGATCGACGACCCGGACGTCCATGCGCGCAAACATTAGTGGAACCGAACGAGCCCGACGGCCGTCTTATCCACATGACGCGAAACCTGACCGTGGCCCCGTCGGCCCTGCACACCTTGGCCGCGGACTACCGCGGCCACAGCACCGAACTCGCCGCGCACGCCGCGGATCTGGCCGCAATCGGCGGTCAGGTCGACGTTTTCGGACCGGTCGGCGCCGCTTTCGCGGCCGCCCTAGCAGAGGCGACGCACCACCAGGCCCAACTGGCCCACCACCTCAGCGCGCATCTCGACACGGGTGCCACCACCGCGGTCGCCACGGCGGACACCTTCATCGACACCGACCACAACGCCGGCAGCCGGATCGGAACCTGGTCGTGACCGGATCACTGACTGCCGCGCTGGCCGCGCCGATCCGGGACGTGCAGGCACTCGTGGGCCCCGGCTTCACCGGCGCTGATCCAGCCGCAGCCCTGCGCGGGGTGCAGTCCGGGTTCGACGACGTCGCGGCCGGCGCCGACAGAGCGTGGCAGCAGGCTCAGGGCCAGTGGACCGGCGCGGCAGCGGGTGGTGCCGGCCAGTTCGCGAACGCGGCCGTCACGGCCATCGTGGCAATGGCGATGACCGCCGGTCAGCTGAGCACGCACACCGAGCAAGCCGCTGCCGCCGTGGCGCGGGCACGCGAGCGACTCGACACCATTCTGCGAAATTTCGAGACCCGAGCCGCCGAGCTCGAAGCCACTCTCGAATCCCCCACTGACGCCGCAGCACTCATCGACGAAGCCAGCCACGCTCTCGATGCGGCCATCACCGTCGTCGACGAGCTGCACACCGAACTCGCGGCCCAGGCCGAGCAGATCACCGCAACCGTGCGTACACCTACGCCCCGGAGCCACGGATCACCTTGGGAGACAGGCGGATCAGGTTCTGGCGCCGGCCCCGCAAGTCAGGGTGCGAACTGGGCCGGCGGGCTCGGCGCGCTCGCCACACCGGCGGCGCATGCCGCCCAGACCGCGCTCGGCGCACGAAACCACCGCCGACCACCCGATCCAGAGAAATTCGGTGCCGGCGAGGCGGTGACACTGCCCGACGGCAGCACCGCCACGGCGCCGAACAAAGTCGCGGCCGACGCGGTTCGGCACGCACTCACTCAACTCGGCGTGCCGTACGTGTGGGGTGGCACGACGCCCGGCGTCGGACTGGACTGCAGCGGGCTGACGCAGTGGGCCTATCGCGAAGCCGGGCTCGACCTGCCGCGGCTGGCCCAGGAGCAGGACGTCGGCGCCGCCGTCGACCGTGGCTCGCTGCGCCCCGGCGATCTGGCGGTCTGGGATGGCCACGTCGCGATGATCGTGGGGAACGGCCTCATGGTGGAGGCGGGTGATCCGGTTCAGCTGTCCCCGATCCGGACGACCAACTTGAATCAGGGTTTCCACGGCTTCTTCCGCCCGACGGCATGAACACCATCGGATACGACGACACCTATAACGACACACTGGCCCGCGCCCGTGCGGCACTCGCGGTGTTGAGGCGTGCGGCTGCCGAACTGTCGAGAGCCGACGCCGCCGCTGACGTCACTGCCGCCCTGCGCGACCTCCGTGACGATCTCCTTCAACACGGCCCGCCCGCCACCCGACGACAAGATGCCCCCAGCGTGCCCCAACCCACACGTCGATAGGCTGTGCCGCATGGCTGCTGACATCGTGCCGGTTCGGCTCGGGTTGACCAATGGCGATCTGTACACCCTGTGGGCGCCGCTGTGGCGCGACTCCGACGACGAGTGGGAGGCGTTCCTCGGCCACGAGGACGACCTCTACGCCTTCGAATCCGTCGCGGACCTGGCCGCTTTCGTGCGGACCAACACCGACAACGACCTCGCCGACCACCCGAAGTGGAAGGCGCTCGGCGAAGCCAACGCCCACCGCCTGAACCCCGACGAGAGCCACCTGCACGACCTCGTCGGCGTGCCCGAGCTGGTCGCCGAGAAGCCCACCGAGGAGTCCGTCACCGCGCTGCGGCGGACGCTCCAGGTGGTCGGCGCCCTCGGCTCGGTCTGCGACCTGATCGCCGTCGCGAAGTTCTTCAACGGCAACCCGGTGTTGTCGACGCTCGGCGGCGGCGCCGAGGCCTACTCGGGCCGCGCCGGCCGCAAGCGCTGGGCCGACATCGAGGCCGCCGTCGGCCGCAGCTGGGACCACGTGCTCGACGCCATCGACGCCCTGGTGACCACCCCCGAGGTCGACGCCAAGGCCGCCGAGAAGGCCCAGGCCGAGCTCGACGCGCCCGCACCCGAGCCGGAGGAAGACGAACTCGACGAGGTCGAGGAGACCGACGTCGACGATGTCGTCATCGAGGACGAGGTCGACACCGACTCCGAGGAGGCGGCGCTCACCGCGCAGGCCGAGCGGCAGCTGCTCGGCAGCGACGAGGACTTCTGGGAGCGCGTCGGCATCGACCCGATCCGCATCATGACCAAGGGCGGCACCCTCTACACGCTGCGCTGCTACTACAACGACCAGCCGCGGTTCCTCGGCCGCAACGGCCGCATCAGTGTGTTCGGCTCGGAGCGCACCCTGGCCCGCTACCTGGCCGACGAGCACGAGAGCGACCTGTCCAGCTTCGAGGCGTACAGCGACATCCGCACCGCGGCCACCGACGGCTCGCTGCAGATCCGCGTCACCGAGGACAACGTCTACGTGCTCAGCGGTCTGTCCGACGACATCGCCGACGGCCCCGAGGCCGTCGACCGCGAGCAGCTGGACCTGGCGGTCGAGTTCGTCCGCGACGTCTGCGACTACGCCGAGGACGGCACCGCCGACAAGTACCTGACCACCAGCGCACCGCTGGGCAAGTTCGTCGGTCACGTGCTGGAGCCCGAGACCGTGGGCGCCCCGTCGAAGCCGTATGCCGAAGCTGTCGCCCAGTGGGAGACGCTGGAGCGCTTCGTCGAGTCGCGTCTGCGTCAGGAATGACGCACGCTGCGATGAGTTAGGGCCGCCGGTCGGGTCTGCACTGACATGACCCAGACCAGCGCCCAGCCCAGCGTCCGAAACCTCGCCGTCCCCGGCGCCACCCTGCAGTACGAGGTGCGTGGCGACGGGCCGGTGCTCGCCGTCATCGGTTCGCCCATGACGGCGTCCGAGTTCGCCGCGGTGGCCGACGCCCTCGCCGTCGACCACACCGTGGTGACGTACGACCCGCGCGGGCTCGGCGCCAGTCCCATCGACGATCCCGCGCAGGACTCCACCCCCGAACTGCGGGCCGACGACGTCGCCGCGATCCTCGATGACCTGGGCGCCGGCCCGGCCCACGTGTTCGGCTCCAGCGGCGGCGCCGTCACCGGCCTGGCGCTGGCCACCCGGTACCCCGGCTGGGTCCGGACGCTGATCGCGCACGAGCCGCCCCTGCTCGAGTTGCTGCCCGCATCGGAAGCCGCCAAGCAGCGCGCCGCGACGCGCGACATCATCGCGACCTTCCACAGCGACGGCCCCGGCGCGGCCATGGCGAAGTTCATGGCCACGGCCGGCTTCGAGCAGTCCGAGGACGAGGCACCAGTGCAGCCGGGACCGCCGCCCGCATCCGACGAGATGACCAGGCAGCTCGCCGACCTGTCCCGGTTCTTCAATCACGAATTGCTCTGCACCACAACGTATGTGCCCGACCTCGACGCGCTGCGAGCAACCCGGGTGATCGTGGGCATCGGCGCCGATTCCGAACCTCTCATCACCCACGGCACCTCGATGGCACTGTGCCGCCTATTGGGCGTCGAGCCCGTCATCTTCCCCGGTGATCACGGCGGGTTCATCAGCGCGCCCGGCGAATTCGCCGACGCGCTGCGGGCCGTACTGGCCGACTGAACCCCCACCTCACCCGCGCTCACAGCCGACACACAACTACGCCGCGTTGCAAAATTAGTTAGCAAGGCGTAAGAATTTCCCAAGAATCCGCTGAGTGAGCGGAGCCGCCTGCCCAGGGCAGGCGAGGCAGCAGCTTGATCGTCGGGGATTCGATCAGCGCGCGGTGAGCGGAAGGTGGTCGGGTGCGGTCGGAGTCGAAGGGCCTGCTGAAAAAGGTCTGGATACCGCTTGTCCTGGTGGCCGTGCTGGCGGTGTCGGGCCTCGTGGTGTCCCGCCTGCACGCGAAGTTCGGGTCGGAGAACCTCAACGCCCATGCCGGCGCGGGCATCGAGATCGTCCAGTTCAACCCCAAGGTCCTCGTGTACGAAGTCTACGGCCCGCCCGGAAGTTCGGCCGAGATCAGCTATTTCGATCCCGACGCCAACGTGCACTCGGTGAGTGCCGCGCTGCCCTGGTCCATCACCCTGTCCACCACGTTGCCGACCGTCAGCGCGAACCTGATGGCGCGCAGCGACAGTGAGCGCAGCAGCGACCACATCGGCTGCCGCGTGACTGTGAACGGCACCGTCCGAGAAGAGCAATCCGCCGATGGCGTCAACGCCCAGACCTACTGCCTGGTGAAGTCCGCATGACCGAAACACTTGAGACACAGCACAAGACGGCCGAGAAGCGGCCGAAGTTCGCGCATGCGCTGCGCATCCTGTCGGTGCCGATCATCCTGTTCTGGGTCGCGATCGCCGTCCTGGTGAACGTGATCGCGCCGCCGCTGGAAGTCGTCGGCGAGCTGCACGCCGCACCGATGGCGCCCGAGGACGCCCCGTCGATGCACGCGATGAAGCTGATGGGCGCGAACTTCAAGGAGTTCAACTCCAACAGCACGATCATGATCGTCGTCGAGGGCAAGGAACCGCTGGGACCGGACGCCCACAGGTACTACGACGAGATCATCCGCAAGCTGCAGCAGGATCCCGAGCACATCCAGCACATCCAGGATTTCTGGGGCGACACGCTGACCGCGGCCGGCGCGCAGAGCGCCGACGGCAAGGCGTCGTACGTGATGATCAACCTCGCCGGCGAGCAGGGTATGACGCTCGCCAACGAGGGCGTCGACGCCGTCCGCAAGGTCATCGAGGAGACCAAGGCGCCGCCGGGAGTCCAGGCGCATGTCGCCGGTCCCGCCGCGCTGACCGACGACATGCACGTCATCGGCAACGCGAGCCTGATCATGATCACGCTGATCACCCTCGCCGCGATCGCGGGCATGCTGCTGGTGGTCTACCGCTCGGTCCGGACCACCCTGGTCCAGCTGTTCCTGACGTTCCTGGCACTGCTGACCGCGCGCGGCGTGGTGTCGGTGCTCGCCACGCACGACGTGTTCGGACTGACGACCTTCGCGGGCAACATCCTGACGATGCTGGCCATCGCCGCGGCCACCGACTACGGCATCTTCATCTTCGGGCGGTACCGCGAAGACCGCGGCATCGGCCTGGACCGCGACGATTCGTACTACGCGACGTTCAAGTCCGTCGCCCCCGTCATCGTGGGCTCCGGTCTGACCATCGCGGGCGCGACGTACTGCCTGAGTTTCTGCCGCCTGCCGTACTTCACGACGATGGGCGCACCGGTCGCGATCGGCATGCTCGTCGTCGTCGCGATCTCGGTGACGCTGGGCCCGGCGGTCCTGTACCTCGGCAGCCGTGTCGGGATGTACGAGTCCAAGCGGCCGCCGCAGAGCCGCTTCTGGCGCCGCATCGGAACAGCCGTCGTCCGTTGGCCCGCACCGATTCTGGTGGCCAGCCTGTTCGTCGTGCTCGTCGGCATCGTCGCCATCCCCGGCTACAAACCGGCGTACAACGACCGCTACTACCTGCCCGAGGACGCCCCGGTGAACGTCGGCTTCGCCGCCGCCGACCGGCACTTCACGCAGGCCCGCATGAACCCCGACATCCTGATGGTCGAGTCCACCCACGACATGCGCAACCCCGCGGACATGCTGGTGCTCAACAAGATCGCGAGCAACGTGATGCACACCGACGGCATCGCGATGGTGCAGAGCATCACCCGGCCACTGGGAATTCCCATCCAGCACAGCTCGATTCCGTTCCAGACGAGCGTCTCGGGCCAGACGAGCAACATGAACCTGCCGTTCCAGCGCAAGCAGCTGGAGGACCAGCTCCGGATGGTCGACGCGACCAACGTGTCGATCAGCATCCTGGAGAAGCAGTACGCGTTGTCCCTCGAACAGACCAGGCTGACACAGGACTCGGCCGCCAAATCCGAAGCGCTGCTGAAGGTCACCGAGGAGATGCGCGACAACATCGCGAACTTCGATGACCAGTTCCGGCCGATGCGCAACTACTTCTACTGGGAACCGCACTGCTTCGACATCCCGATGTGTGCGGCCATCCGGTCGGTGTTCGATTCCCTGGACGGCATCGACGAACTGACCGACCGGACCGGCGACGTCCAGGTCAACACCGACAAGCTGGCCGACCTGGCGCCGAAGCTGACGGCGCTGCTCCCCCAGACCATCGCGTCGATGAAGACCAGCCGCGACCTGTCGCTGGCGTCGTACAACTCGCAGAAGGCCCTCATCGACCAGATGCAGGCCATGAACGACACCGCGCTGTCGATGGGTGCCGCGTTCGACGGCGCCAAGAACGACGACCTGTTCTACTTGCCGCCCGAGGCCTTCCAGAACCCGGACTTCGAGCGCGGCCTGAAGATGTTCATGTCACCGGACGGCAAGTCCGCGCGCATGTTCATCACGCACCAGACCGACCCCGCGACGGTCGACGGGATCAACCGCGTCGAGTCCGAACGCAAGGCCGCCCAAGACGCCTTGAAGATGTCGTCGCTGTCCGACGCCAAGATCTACCTCGGCGGCGTCGCGGCGACGTACAAGGACATGGCCGACGGCGCCCGCTACGACCTGATGATCGCCGTCATCTCCTCGCTGACGCTGATCTTCATGATCATGCTGATCCTGACCCGCAGCGCCGTCGCGGCGCTGACGATCGTCGGCACCGCGGGCAGCTCCATCGCCGCGTCGTTCGGCATCTCGGTGCTGCTGTGGCAGGACCTGTTCGGGATTCAGGTGCAGTGGCTGGTCATGCTGATGTCGGTCATCATCCTGTTGGCCGTCGGCTCCGACTACAACCTGCTGCTGGTGTCCCGATTCCAGGACGAGATCCACGCCGGACTCAAGACCGGCATCATCCGGTCCATGGCCGGCACCGGCGGTGTCGTCACCTCGGCCGGACTGGTGTTCGCGGCCACCATGGCCGGCATGATGGCCAGCAAGCTGATCGTGCTGGCGCAGATGGGTTCGACCATCGCCATCGGTCTGCTGATCGACACCTTCATCGTGCGGTCGCTACTGATGCCGTCGATCGCGGTGCTGCTCGGCCGCTGGTTCTGGTGGCCGCAGGTGGTACACCCGCGCGGCAGGTACAACACCGAGAAGTTCGTCCCGAAGGCGTTCCAGCAGCCGCGGCAGGAGCCGGTGTCCGCGGGCGCCGCCGGAAGGTCCGGCTTCGTCGACGACGCCCCGACCGACAGCTACCCGACCAGCACCGCGTAGCGCGGTTTGATGATGTCGTCGATGATCGCCAGCCGCTCATCGAACGGGATGAAGGCCGACTTCATGGCGTTGATGGTGAACCGCTGCAGGTCGGTCCAGCCGTAGCCGAACTCGTTCACCAGGAGCGCCATCTCCTGCGTCATGGTGGTGTCGCTCATCAGCCGGTTGTCGGTGTTGACGGTGACGCGGAAGCGTAGCCGCGCCAGTTGGTCGAACGGGTGCTCGGAAATGCTGGCCGCGGCGCCGGTCTGCACGTTGCTGCTCGGGCACATCTCCAGCGGAATTCGCTTGTCCCGCACGATGTTCGCCACCCGGCCGAGCCGGAAGGTGCCGTCGGGCCCCTCTTCGATGTCGTCGACGATGCGCACGCCGTGGCCCAGCCGGTCGGCGCCACAGAAGGCGATCGCCTCGTGGATCGACGGCAGGCCGAAGGCCTCACCGGCGTGAATCGTGAACCGTGCGTTGTTGCCCCGCATGTACTCGAAGGCATCGAGGTGGCGGGTCGGAGGGTAGCCGGCCTCGGCGCCGGCGATGTCGAACCCGACGACACCCAGGTCGCGGAACCGGATGGCCAACTCGGCGATCTCGCGGGACCGGGCGGCGTGCCGCATGGCGGTAACGAGGCAGCGGACCGTGATCGCCTGCCCTGCCGCGGCCGCGGCCTTCTCTCCATCGGCGAACCCGGCCAGCACCGCGTCGACGACCTTGTCGAGCACCAGACCGCCGTCGATGTGCAGTTCGGGCGCGAACCGCACCTCGGCGTAGACGACGTTGTCGGCGGCCAGATCCTCGACGCATTCGTACGCGACGCGGTACAGCGCATCGGTGGTCTGCATGACGCCGACGGTGTGCGCGAACGGCTCCAGATAGCGGACCAGCGATCCGCTGTGTGCCTGCGTGCGGAACCACTTCGCGAGCTCGTCGACGTCCATGGTGGGCAGGTCGCCGTAGCCGCTCTGCTCGGCCAACTCCACCACCGTGGCGGGCCGCAGGCCGCCGTCCAGGTGATCGTGCAACAGCGCTTTGGGTGCCTGCTTGATCTGATCCAGCGTCAGGGTGGTCATCCGTCCATCTTGCGCCGGATGGTGGCTTTTAGCCCGCCGGCTCGTCTGCCAGCAGCAGCCGTGTCCGGAACAGGTCAAGAACCTGATCCAGGGCGGCTCGGGTGGGCTGCCCCGGCTCGTCGATCAGGTGCTCGGTGACCACCGAGTGCGGTGCGAGGCGCGCATCCGGATTGGCGTCGGCGTCCTCGAGTTCGACGGCGATGAACGCGTCACCCAGCTGCTCGCGCAGGAAGTCGAAACGCTCTGCCGGCACCAGCTTGTCGCTCTTGAACCGCATGCCGATGACGTTGAGCCCCGCGGCGCACCGACCCTTGACAACCTCCAGGTCCGCCGGCGAGATGTCGATGTTGCGGCGCTGCTTGGCGGTCAGGCCCAACGGCAGTGACGGCTGCGACAGCACCGGAGCCAGGATGACGTCGTCGGTGGCCATCGCCAGCGCGTAACCACCGGTGAAGCACATCCCGATGGCGCCGACACCAGGTCCCCCGCAGCGCGCGTGTTCGGCGCGGGCCAGGGCCCGCAGCCAGTCGACGACCGGCGAGGTCTTGCCGGTGGCGAGGATGGTGAATTCCTTGCTGATGCACGACGGCAGCGCCGACCCCATGGCTTTGAGCGCCGCCAGATTGCTGGCGTTGGGGTCGAGTCCGGGGATGCCGAACAGATGCGGCAGGACGGCGGTACAACCCAGGTCGGCGACCTTGCGGGCGAAGTCGAGAACCTTGGGCGTGATGCCGGGTATCTCGGCGATCACGATGACGGCCGGACCGGTCCCGCGGCGGAACACGGTGCGGGTCGTGCCATCGTGGGTGAACTCGGTGCGCTCGAAGTCGCGCAGGTCATCGTCAGCCATGCGGACGACCCTAGTGGCGGGCGGGGCCGGCGGCCACAGTTGGTTTCGCGGCTATTCGATGCGGCTATTCGATGCGGTCGAGCACCACGGGTCGCTGGGCCGGCGCCGCGTCGTCCACCGACCATCCGCCGTCGAGTTCTGCGAGCGCCGACGGCAGCCGCCCGGGGGTCTCGGTGTACAGCGTGAACAGGGTCTCGCCGGCAGCCACGGGCTCGCCGCTGCGACGGTGGAGGTACAGCCCCGCCCCAGCCTGCACCGGGTCGCCGGGCTGAGCCCGCCCGGCGCCGAGCCGCCACACTGCCATGGCGACTGACATCGCGTTGACGTCACCCATGACCCCGCTGCGCGGCGCCACGACCGTCTCGGTGTGCGTCCCCAGCGGCAGGGGCGCCTCGGCATCGCCGCCCTGCGCGGCGATCAATTGCCGAAAGCAGTCCATCGCGGTGCCGTCGGCCAGGGTCTGGGCGGGGTCGACGCCGTCGATGCCGGCGACGTCGAGCATCTCGCGGGCCAGCGCGACGGTCAGGGCGACGACATCGTCCGGGCCGCCGCCGGCCAGGACGTCCAGCGACTCGGCGACCTCCACCGCGTTGCCGACGGCGCGGCCCAGCGGCCGGTCCATGTCGGTGAGCAGCGCCCGGGTCGGGACGCCGTAGGCGACGCCGAGATCGACCATGGTGCGCGCCAGCTCCCGCGACTCGGCCTCGGTCTTGAGGAACGCGCCGCGACCGACCTTGACATCCAGCACCAGCGAGCGGGCGCCCTCGGCGAGTTTCTTGCTCATGATCGAGCTGGCGATGAGCGGTAGCGATTCCGTCGTGCCGGTGACATCGCGCAAGGCGTAGATCTTGCGGTCGGCCGGCGCCAGGTCCCCAGCCGCGAAGATCGCCGCGCCGATGTCGGAAAGTTGTTGGCGGATGCGGTCTTTCGACAGCTCGGCGGTGAATCCGGGGATCGCCTCCAGCTTGTCCAAGGTGCCGCCGGTGTGCCCGAGGCCGCGGCCGGCGGCCTGCGGGACGGCGCCGCCGCAGGCCAGGATGACGGGCACCAGCGGGATGGTGATCTTGTCGCCGACGCCACCGGTGGAGTGCTTGTCCACCAGCGCCAGCGGCCGGCCGTCGCGCCGCAGGTCGGTGAAATCGAAGCGCTCGCCCGAGTCCACCATGGCCGCCGTCCAGCGGGCGATCTCGGCCGGCGTCATGCCGCGCAGGAAGATCGCCATCAGCAGTGCCGACATCTGCGCGTCGGCGACGCGCCCGTGGGTGTAGCCGTCGATCACCCAGTCGATCGCGGCATCGGACAGCACGCCGCCGTTGCGCTTGGTGCGGATGACCGTCGGCGCATCGAACTGCGACCCGTGATGTAGTGCATCGAACGCCACACCGGGAATGCTAGCCAAGTTACCCGCCGGTAACTGGGACCCCGGCCAGAAGTGTTGCCCCGCTTGGCGTTACCGGCGGTTCAGGTCGTCCGGCCCGAAGGCGTCGGGCAGCAGTTCGGACAGGGGCCGCGGACCCGATGCGTGATCGATCAACATGGCCGGCCCACCGTGCTCGAGCAGCACTTGCCGGCACCGCCCACACGGCATCAGCACCGCCCCGGAGCCGTCAACGCACGCCAGTGCGAGCAGCCGTCCACCACCGCCGGAATGTAGGGCGCAGACCACAGCACACTCGGCGCAGAGGCCAAGGCCATATGAGACATTTTCCACATTGCAGCCCACCACGATTCGGCCGTCGTCGACCAGCGCCGCCGCCCCCACCGGGAAGTGCGAGTAGGGCGCATAGGCCCCTCGTGAAGCGGCTATTGCATTGTCCCGCAACAGTTTCCAGTCAATCTCCGGCATCACCGACACCCCGTTCCCGGCTCCCCGGCACCGCCGCGAGACCCGACCCGACCACCAAGTAAGTTAATGTAGGCAAACCTAATTTCCGGTGCGGGTTCGCCATTCCCCCCACACGCTAGTTCTGACTGTGCGCAAATTGGGATTAGAGTCGCCCCGAGGTTTGGGCTCGGCACGCGAAAAAGTTGCTGCCGGGTCATGCGTCCACCGACGGCGTTGGAGGTCGAAATGAGTACAGCGGCAGCCGCGGAATCCGCCATACCCGCGCCGCGTTCAGCACCGCAGAAGAGGCGCACCCTGTATCGCGGAGATCCGGGCATGTGGTCCTGGGTGCTACACCGCATCACCGGTGCCACCATCTTCTTCTTCTTGCTGGTCCACGTTCTGGACACGGCGCTGGTCCGGGTCAGCCCCGAGGCCTACAACGAGGTGATCAACACCTACAAGACGCCGATCATCGGGTTCATGGAGATGGGCCTGGTCGCGGCCGTGCTCTACCACGCCCTCAACGGCGTGCGAGTCATTCTGATCGACTTCTGGCAGCAGGGCCCCAAGTACCAGCGGGTCATGCTGTGGACCATCCTGGCCATCTGGATCGCGGTCGTCATCGCCGCAGTTGGGGTAGAGGGCATGCACATGGTTGAGCACTACGGGTGGCTCAAGTGACCACGCATACCGATTCCGGCGCCGCCGAGGCGCGCCGCGGGGGCCGTCCGGCCCCGGTCATGGAGCGCGAGCACGACCGCCCCGCCGCCCTCGATCACCCGCGCGCTCCCCGGCGCGCCCGTGGCATCCCGTACTTCGAGAAGTACGCCTGGCTGTTCATGCGCTTCTCCGGCGCGGCGCTGGTGCTGCTCGCCCTCGGCCACCTGTTCATCGGGCTGATCTGGCAGAACGGCGTCTACCGCATCGACTTCAACTACGTCGCGCAGCGCTGGGCCTCGCCGTTCTGGCAGATCTGGGACATGGCCCTGCTGTGGCTGGCGCTGGTGCACGGCGCCAACGGCATGCGCACCATCATCGGTGACTACGCCCGCAAGAACACCACCAAGTTCTGGCTGAACTCGATTCTGCTGCTGGCCACCGGATTCACCCTGGTGCTGGGCAGCTACGTGCTGGTCACCTTCGACGCGAACATCAAATAGGGACGCCCATGATTCAGGAACATCGCTACGACGTCGTCATCGTCGGTGCCGGTGGCGCAGGTATGCGCGCAGCCGTGGAAGCCGGCCCGCGCGTGCGCACCGCCGTGCTGACCAAGCTGTACCCGACGCGTTCGCACACCGGTGCCGCCCAGGGTGGCATGTGTGCCGCGCTCGCCAATGTCGAGGACGACAACTGGGAGTGGCACACCTTCGACACCGTCAAGGGTGGCGACTACCTCGCTGACCAGGACGCCGTCGAGATCATGTGCAAGGAAGCCATCGACGCGGTGCTGGACCTCGAGAAGATGGGCATGCCGTTCAACCGGACGCCCGAGGGCCGCATCGATCAGCGTCGCTTCGGCGGCCACACCCGCGACCACGGCAAGGCCCCGGTCCGCCGGGCCTGCTACGCTGCCGACCGCACCGGCCACATGATCCTGCAGACGCTGTACCAAAACTGCGTCAAGCACGACGTGCAGTTCTTCAACGAGTTCTATGCCCTGGACCTGGTGCTCACCGAAACCGCGGGCGGCCCGGTGGCCACCGGCATCATCGCCTACGAGCTCGCGACCGGCGACATCCACATCTTCCACGCCAAGTCGATCGTGTTCGCCACGGGCGGCTCGGGCCGGATGTACAAGACCACCTCCAACGCGCACACCCTGACCGGTGACGGCCTGGGCATCATCTTCCGCAAGGGACTTCCCTTGGAGGACATGGAGTTCCACCAGTTCCACCCGACAGGCCTCGCGGGCCTGGGCATCCTGATCTCCGAAGCCGTGCGCGGCGAGGGTGGTCGTCTGCTCAACGCAGAGGGCGAGCGCTTCATGGAGCGTTACGCCCCCACCATCGTCGACCTGGCGCCCCGCGATATCGTCGCCCGCTCGATGGTGCTCGAGGTCCTCGAGGGCCGCGGCGCCGGACCGAACAAGGACTACGTCTACATCGACGTGCGCCACCTCGGCGAGGAGGTGCTGGAGGCCAAGCTGCCCGACATCACCGAGTTCGCCCGCACCTACCTGGGCGTCGACCCCGTCACCGAACTGGTGCCGGTGTACCCGACCTGCCACTACGTCATGGGCGGTATCCCGACCACCGTCAACGGCCAGGTGCTGCGGGACAACGTCAACGTGGTCCCCGGTCTGTACGCCGCCGGTGAATGTGCCTGTGTGTCGGTCCACGGATCCAACCGCCTGGGCACCAACTCGCTGCTGGACATCAACGTGTTCGGCCGCCGGGCCGGCATCGCCGCTGCAGAGTACGCCCAGAACCACAATTTCGTGGATCTGCCGGACAACCCGGCCGACATGGTCACCGGCTGGGTCGGCGACATCCTGTCCGACCACGGCAACGAGCGTGTCGCGGACATCCGAACCGCGCTGCAGCAGTCGATGGACAACAACGCCGCGGTGTTCCGCACCGAGGAGACCCTCAAGCAGGCGCTGACGGACATCCACGCGCTGAAGGAGCGGTACAGCCGAATCACGGTGCACGACAAGGGCAAGCGCTACAACAGCGACCTGCTCGAGGCCATCGAGCTGGGCTTCCTGCTCGAACTGGCCGAGGTCACCGTCGTCGGTGCGCTGAACCGCAAGGAATCGCGCGGCGGCCATGCCCGCGAGGACTACCCGGACCGCGACGACACCAACTACATGCGCCACACCATGGCCTACAAGCAGGGCGCCGACCTGCTGTCCGATATCCGGTTGGACTACAAGCCTGTCGTCCAGACCCGGTACGAGCCGATGGAACGGAAGTACTGACATGAGTGCACCCGTATTGGACAAGCCCGAAGCCGGCGATCCGCCGCTGCCCCCGGTGCCGGACGGCGCCGTCATGGTCACGCTGAAGATCGCCCGGTTCAACCCGGAGAACCCGGACGCCGCCGGCTTCCAGAGCTTCCGCGTGCCGTGCCTGCCCAGCGACAGGTTGCTGAACCTGCTGCTGTACGTGAAGGGCTACCTCGACGGCACGCTGACGTTCCGCCGGTCCTGCGCGCACGGTGTGTGTGGCTCGGACGCCATGCGGATCAACGGCGTCAACCGCCTGGCCTGCAAGGTGCTCATGCGCGACCTGCTGCCGAAGAAGGCCGGCAAGGACCTCACCATCACCATCGAGCCCATCCGCGGCCTGCCCGTGGAGAAGGACCTCGTGGTGGACATGGAGCCGTTCTTCGACGCCTACCGCGCGGTGAAGCCGTTCCTCATCACGTCGGGCAACCCCCCGACGCGTGAGCGCATCCAGTCGCAGACCGACCGCGCCCGCTTCGACGACACCACCAAGTGCATCCTGTGCGCCTGCTGCACCACGTCGTGCCCGGTGTACTGGAGCGAGGGCTCGTACTTCGGCCCCGCCGCCATCGTCAACGCGCACCGGTTCATCTTCGACTCGCGTGACGAGGCCGCCGCCGAGCGCCTCGACATCCTCAACGAGGTCGACGGTGTGTGGCGCTGCCGCACCACCTTCAACTGCACCGAGGCCTGCCCCCGCGGCATCCAGGTGACCAAGGCGATCCAGGAAGTCAAGCGCGCCTTGATGTTTGCCCGCTAGGGCTTTCGCACGTCGAGTGTTGGCTTGTGTTCGAGATTCATTGAAAATCTCGAACACAAGCCAACACTCGTTTCAGTAGGGCGCACCGGCAGACCGCAGCTCGGCCCGCGTTCGCGCGATGATGATGTCGTGGCGGGTGCGCATTAGGTCAGCGCCGACATGGACCAAACGCCAACCCAATTCGCGGTACTCGGCATTCTGGTCGATGTCCCGAGTGCGTCGGCGCGGATCTTCCCAGTGCTGGATGCCGTCGTACTGCACTCCCACTTTCCATTTCGGCCAACCCATATCGATGCGGCCCACCTGGTATCTGCCGTCGAACACCTCGATCTGAGTGTGGGTCGGCCGCATACCGTTGTCGGTGAACAACAGTCGTAGCCGCGTCTCCTGCGGCGACTCTCCGCCGTAATCGGCGAGGTCGAGCACCTGCTTCAGTTGCTTCAGCCCCCGAACTCCGGGATGCCGTTCGGCAAGTGCGCACACCTCAGGGAGTTTCAATTGCGTGGCCTGGAGCAAAGCGTCCACGCGGACAACCGCGAGCGTCTGCCCTTTCCGTCGACCAAGGTCGAAAGCCGTCCTCGCCGGCGTCGTCGCGCGGATGCCCCGTACCTGGCATATCTCATCGTCAGCCAACTTGTCGCTGCGGATCAGGATGCCAGTAGGCCGCGTCCTGCTCGGCTGGTTGAGCTCTGCTGGCTGCCTCGCATCGATCCATAACGAGCCATGCAGGGCGGCAGCGGACAACCCGACAACGGTCGCCCTGCGTCCGGACCACAACCAGGCCGCGACGGCTTTGTCCACGGCGGTGAGTTCGTGACCGCGACGGACGTAGACGTTGCGATACAGCGCGTCGTAACGAGTCCTGAGCTGATACCTGTTGACCGTGCCCGCGGCCAGGGCCTCGGTGCCTAGAAATGGCATGTGGATATGACGGCTGTGACACCCGCCCGGTTCCATCTGCATCGAGTGTCGGCTTGTGGTCGAGAAATGCGCGAAATGTCGCACACAACCCAACACTCGACGGGTATTTACTGGGACCACTGTTCCCGGTAAATTGGAGACATGACTCAGGCAATGGAGCCCGATTACCAGAACCTCCTGGACGTGTTGTCCGAAGGCTCGGTGCGACGTCGGTTCGACCCCTACCTCGACATCGCGTGGGATTCGCCGGACATGGCGATCGACCTGCACGACCCGCGGTGGGTGCTCTCCCCTGTCATCGACCCGCTGGGTGCCACCGAGTGGTACCAGAGCCAGCCGCTCGAACGGCAGATCGAGATCGGCCGCTGGCGCACGCTCAACACCGTCAAGGTGGGTGCCGCGTTCGAGAGCATCCTGATCCGCGGGCTGATGGCGTTCATCATGAAGCTGCCCAACAACTCTCCCGAGTTCCGGTACGCGCTGCACGAGATGACCGAAGAGTGCAACCACATCCAGATGTTCCAGGAGCTGGTCAACCGCTCCGGGACCGACGTGCCCGGCATGCGGAAGCTGTTCTTCAAGCTGTCGCCGTACATCGGCCTGGTCGGTCAGTACTCGCCGACGGCGTTCATGGCCGGCATCCTCGCCGGTGAAGAGCCCATCGATCACTTCCAGAAGGGCATGATCCGCGAGGGCGCCAACCTACCGCCGGCCGTGCTGCGCACCATGCAGATTCACATCGCCGAGGAAGCCCGGCACATCTCGTGGGCCAACGAATTCCTCAAGACGCACATGCCCGAACGCTCGTGGCGCTTCAAGGCCTTCGCCACCGTCGCCTTCCCGCTGACGTTGCGCTGGCTGGCGCACGAGATCATGGGGTCGTCGAAGTCGTTCGGCAAGCAATTCGACATCCCGAAAGACGTCATGCGGCAAGCCTTCTGGCGCAGCCCGCAGTCGCGCAAGATCATGGCGAGTTTCTTCGACGAGACCCGCGCGCTGGCCGAGGAGATCGGCCTGATGAGCCGCGTCGGTCGCTGGATGTGGAAGCGCTGCGGCATCGCCGGTGAGACGGCCCGCTATCGCAGCGCGCCCAACCGCGAGGCACAGTTGATCGCCTGATGCCCCACGTCATCACGCAGTCCTGCTGCAGCGACGCCTCGTGCGTCTACGCCTGCCCGGTCAACTGCATTCACCCCACGCCCGACGAGCCCGACTTCCACACCGCCGAGATGCTCTACATCGATCCGGTGGAGTGCGTCGACTGCGGCGCGTGCGTCACCGCGTGTCCCGTCGACGCCATCAAGCACGATGGCGCGCTGGAGCCGACCGAGCGGGTCTTCCTCGAACTGAACGCCGATTTCTACAGAGAGGCCCGGCCGCGTCCGCTACTGGCACCCGTCGTCCCGCCACTGCAGGTCCGGGCGCCTGGAGCCCTCAGGGTGGCGATCGTCGGGTCCGGCCCGGCCGCCATGTACGCCGCCGACGAGGTGCTGACCATCCCCGCAGCCCGCATCCGGATGTACGAGCGCCTGCCGCAGCCCGGCGGGCTGGCGCGCTTCGGCGTCGCACCTGATCACCGGCGCACCCGGGGTGTCTCCCGGCAATTCGACACCATCACCGCCGACCCGCGGCTGGAGCTGATCACTGGGGTCGAGGTCGGCACCGACGTCACGCACCAGCAGCTGCTCAGAGACCACGACGCCGTCATCTACGCGGTGGGTGCGTCCACGGACCGGCCGCTCGACGTGCCGGGCGCCGACCTGCCGGGCGTCGGCTCGGCGACCCGGTTCGTGGCTTGGTACAACGGCCATCCCGACTTCGCCGAAGCCACCTTCGATCTGTCGCAGCCGCGCGCCGTCGTGATCGGCAACGGCAACGTCGCGCTCGACGTCGCCCGGATCCTCACCACCGATCCCGACCGCCTCGCGGCCACCGACATCGCGCCGCACGACTTGGAAACCTTGCGACAGAGCAGGATTGAAGAGGTCATGGTCGTGGGACGACGCGGCCTCGCACAGTCCGCGTTCACCGTGCCGGAGCTCGTCGGCCTGACCTCCATGCCCGACGTGGACGTCGTCGTCGCACCACAGGACCTGGCGGCACTGCCCGACACCGATCCGCGCGCCCGCATCCTCGGGGACCTGCCGCGACGGCCCGGCAACCGCCGCATCGTGCTGGAGTACCTGCAGTCCCCTAGCGCGATCCTCGGCGAATCCGCCGCAACCGCAGTCGAATTCGCCCGCAACGAACTGGTGGCGGCAGCCGACGGCACCGCGAAGGTCAAGCCGACCGGCGACCTGCACACCGTTACTGCCGGGCTCGTGCTCACGTCGATCGGCTATCGGGGACGGCCCGTGGCCGACCTGCCGTTCGACGACGCGCACGGCATCATCCCCAACGACAAGGGCCGGGTCGACGGCGTCGCCGCGACCTACGTGACGGGCTGGATCAAACGCGGCCCGACGGGGTTCATCGGCACCAACAAGTCCTGCGCACAGGAGACCGTGCGCGCCCTGGTGGCCGACTACAACGCGGGGTTGCTTGCCTGAGCAGCCAGCGCGGCGACGACGGCGACGAGCGGCTCATCGGGGCTGACCTCGAATCCGATGGCCCGCGCGGCACCGTCGATGACGTACCAGGTGAAGTCGGCGAGGTGGGCGATCATCTCGTCGCGGGTGTGCGTCGGCGCCGGGCTGCGGACCCAGGCGAACAGCGTCTCTTCGACCATGGTCACGATCGCCAGCGGGACCAGTTTGAATGCGCTGTCCTCGACGCCGATGGCCAACTGGATGGCGGCGATGATGCCGTCGGCGCGTTCGATGATGCGCAGCTTCAGCTCGCCGACCGCGTCGAGCGTCTCGTCGCCCTCGAACGACGGCCCACTGCGCGCGAACTCGTTGAGCCGCGGGTGGTCGATCATCCAGTCCGCGACGGCCTCGATGGTGCGGGTCAGAATCTCGCGCAGCGAGCCCTCGGAGATATCGAGCTTGCCGACCAGGACGGACCCGAAGTCGTCGATCAGATACGACCGCACCCGTCGCTCGAGTTCCTCCTTGCCGGAGGTCTGCCGGTAGATCACCGACTTGGCGACGCCCGCGCGCTTGGCGATGGCCGCGACGGAGATGTCGGCGCCGGGCGGGCTCTCCTCCAGCAAGTCGATCATCGCCAGCAGGATCTGGGACCGGCGTTCGGCGTTGTGCTGCTCCCACCGCGCCTCGTAGCCGCTCACCGCCGCAGGGTTCGGGGCCACAGACATGTGTCCTACGGTAGCCGCTGCCGCACAGGGTGATGCCCGCCACACCCCTGTCACACCTCGCCGGCCTGTCTCGTCCAACCGGTATGACGACAACACCACGCATCGCGCCCCTGCCCCCGCAACGCGCCGGTCTGCTGACCCGGCTCATGTACCGCTACGCCAAGCGTGAGTTCGGTGAGGTGCCCGAACCGTTCACGGTCGCGGCACACCACCCGCGGCTGCTGGTCGCCAACGCGGTCCACGAGACCCTGCTGAAGAGCGGTTCGAAGACGCTGCCCGACGCGGTGCGCGACCTTGCCGTGTTGTGGACCGCGCGGACGGTGGGCTGCTCCTGGTGCGTCGACTTCGGCACCATGCTGATGCGCCTGGAGAGCCTGGACACCGAACGGCTCAAGCACATCGACGAGTACGCGACCTCACCGCTGTTCACCGCCGACGAGCGGGCCGCCATCGCCTACGCCGATGCGATGACCACCGATCCGCACAACGTCACCGACGAGCAGGTCGACGACCTCAAGCGCCGGTTCGGTGAGGCCGGTGTCATCGAGCTGACCTATCAGATCGGCGTGGAGAACATGCGGGCCCGGATGTACGCGGCGCTCGGCATCACCGAGCAGGGCTTCAGCTCGGGTGACGCATGCCGGGTGCCATGGGCTGAGTGAGCCGCACTGGCCCCACGAACGGAGCAGATGGTAGAACACGTTACAGAAATAGCGGTCGCAACCGCTGAAACCAACTGTTCAGCAAGGAGCGACCATGCACTGGTACACCGGCAACACGTTCTATGACACGGTGCTGACGGCGGCCTTCGCGTTCGCCGCGTTCGTGATCATCGGCGGTTTCTTCGCGCAGAGTTCGTATGGGCGGTTCTCGACGACGAAACTCGGCTTGAACCTCAACCCGAAGCTCGGCTGGTGGCTGATGGAGATCCCGGCCACGGTCGTGTTCCTCATCAGCTACCTGGCCGGGCCGCACCGCTTCGAGCCGACATCGCTGGTGCTGGCCGGGATCTGGCTGTTGCACTACGCCAACCGGGGCTGGTTCTTCCCACTCGCGATCCGCCAGGCGCCCGGCAAGCGCGGCACCTTCAACGTGTCGGTGATCGTGATGGGCATGCTGGTCACGTCGATGCACGGTTACCTCAACGGGACCCTGTTCAGCCATGACTTTTTCGGGCAGTACACCACCGCGTGGCTGAGCGATCCGCGGTTCCTGGTCGGGCTGGTGGTGTACCTGTGCGGATTCGCGCTGCTGGTCAACTCCGAATCGATCGTGCGCAACCTGCGGGACAAGAACAATCCCGGTGGGGCCGAGTACCGGATTCCGTTCGGCGGCGGCTTCCGGTTCGTCACCAGCCCGGCGTACCTCGGCGAGCTCATCGCCTGGTCCGGCTTCGCACTGTTGACCTGGGCGCTGCCCGGCGTCGCAATCCTGCTGATCACCGCGGGCAATCTGATTCCCCGGGCGCTGGGAACCCACACCTGGTACCAGGAGAAGTTCCCCGAGTACCCGACCGACCGCAAGGCGCTGCTCCCTTACGTCCTGTGAGTCCGGCTAGTCGGACTTCAGCGGCGACGCCGTGAACTTGTCCGGGTTCGCGATGTCCCACAGCGCGACGACCTTGCCGTCGCGCACGGCCAGCGCCGTGACACGAGGCAGCATCTCGGGATGCTCGCCGTCGGCCGGCAGGCCGGGGCTGTACGCGCCGAGCTCGCCGTTGATGAGCGCCAACTGCGACGTCGAAAGCCATTGCGGACCATAACGTCTCGCCAGCCCGAACAGGAACCGTGCGACCTTGTCCGCGCCGACGATGGTGCGGGGCGCCGTCGGTGCCCGCCGGTTGGAGTCGCCGGTGAACGTGGCATCGGGGTGCAGCAGTTCGACGACGGCGGCCATGTCCCCACTGGCGAGCGCGGCCATCAGCTTGCCGACGACCTCGTTGTGGCCGGCGTCCGGTGGCGGTGGCGGGGCCTCGGCGACCGCACGCCGGGCGCGTGAGGCGAGCTGCCGCGCGCTCGCGTCCGTCACGCCGAGCACCGGCGCGATCTCGGAGAACGGCACCGCGAAGCCGTCGTGCAGCACGAAGGCGACCCGCTGGTCGGGTGTCAGCCGTTCCAGCACCACCATCGCGGCGAAACGGGCGTCCTCTCCCGCAACCACCGCGGCCAGTGGGTCAGCAGCGTCGAATCCCGTCACGACAGGTTCGGGCAGCCACTCCCCGAAATACGCCTCGCGGCGGTGCGCAGCGGACCGCAACCGGTCCAGGCCGAGGCGGCTGACCACCGTCGTCAGCCAGGCGCGGGGCTCTTCGATGGCGTCGACATCCGCACTGTGCCAACGCAGCCAGGCGTCCTGCACGATGTCTTCGGCGTCGGCGTACACACCGGTCAGCCGGTAGGCGACGGACAGCAGGTGCGGGCGCAGCCGCTCGAATTCATCGGTGTCCTGCGCGGTGGTCACCCCACCAACCTACGACTCGGTGTTCGAGGGCGCCGAACCGTAGCATCTCTTCGGCAATCAACCAGGATGAGCAGGGAGCAGATGACCACGCCGGCACCAGACATCGTCGCCCCAGACAAAGGCCTCAAGCGGGGCGCCCTCGGTCTGGTGTCCAGCGTGGTGGTCGGGTTGGCGTCCACCGCACCGGCATACAGTCTGGCGGCGACGCTCGGCCTGGTCATCGCCGCCGGCGGCACGCTGCTCGCCGGGGTCAAAGCGCCTGCGATCATGCTCATTTCGTTCGTGCCGATGTACCTCATCGCCGTCGCGTACCAGGAACTGAACAAAGCCGAGCCCGACTGCGGCACCACGTTCACCTGGGCGGCCCGGGCCTTCGGTCCCGTCGTCGGCTGGCTGGGCGGCTGGGGCATCATCGCCTCCGACGTCATCGTGATGGCCAATCTCGCGCAGATCGCGGGGTCGTACTCGTTCACGTTCGCCGGCGACCTGGGGTGGCATTCGGCCGCCGGTCTGGCGAACAGCACCCTGTGGTCGACGGTGGCGGGCGTCATCTGGATCATCCTGATGACGTACATCTGCTACCGCGGCATCGAGGTGTCGGCGCGGCTGCAGTACGTGCTGTTGACGGTCGAGGTCGTCGTGCTCATCGTGGTGTCGGTCGTGGCACTGGTGAAGGTCTACACCCACCACGGGCATGCCTACTCGATCATGCCGTCGTGGTCCTGGTTCTGGCCTGGCGGAATGGATTTCGGCACGGTGATCGCCCCGGCGGTGCTGGCGACCATCTTCATCTACTGGGGCTGGGACACCGCCGTGGCGTGCAACGAGGAGTCCGACGACCCGGGCCGCACCCCCGGCCGCGCCGCCGTCATCTCGACGTTCCTGCTGCTCGCCACCTACGCGTTGGTGACCGTCTCGACCATCGCGTTCGCGGGCGTGGGCACCGAGGGTATCGGACTGGGCAACCAGGAGAACGCCAAGGACGTGTTCACCGCCATCGGGCCATCACTGTTCGGCGACAGCGTGATCGGGAAGATCGGCATGCTGCTGCTGTCGGCGTCGATCCTGACGTCCGCGGCCGCCTCGACGCAGACCACCATCATGCCGACCGCGCGCACGACCCTGTCGATGGGCGTATACCGGGCGCTGCCAGAGAGTTTCGCGAAGATTCATCGCCAGTACCTGACGCCGACCACCTCGACCATCGTGATGGGCGTGCTGTCGGTGCTGTGCTACGTACTGTTCACCGCGATCAGCACCGATCTGCTGACGGCACTGATCGGTTCGGTCGGTTTGATGATCGCGTTCTACTACGCCCTGACCGGTTTCGCCTGCGCCTGGTTCTACCGAAAGACGTTGACCCACAACATGCGTGACTTCGTGATGCGCGGTGTGCTGCCGCTGCTCGGCGGCATCACGCTGTCGGTGGTGTTCGGCTACGGCCTGGTCCAGTACAGCAAGCCGGACTGGCTCAAGGACGAAAACCACCATGACGTCACGATTTTCGGCTTCGGCGCGGTGGGTGTGGTCGGTGTCGTCGGACTACTGCTCGGCGTGGTGCTGATGTTCGCGTGGCGCATCGCGCAACCGGAGTACTTCCGTGGACTGACGCTGCCGCGGCGCCATGACCTTGTGCTCGATACGCCGGCCTCCGTTCATTCCGGACCGGCGCACTTCGGGTTGCCCGACTCCGGTGACATGCCGACGGTCATCGCCCCGGACCTGTCCAACCTGCCGCCGGGCGAGACGGCGGTGGACACGGCGACCGGCGAGGAATTCCGCCGCGGCTGACGGTTCTCCCACAGGCTGCAGCTTGCGGGCTTCGCGAAAACCGCTGATTCGACGGGAAATTGGGGGTTTCCACGTCTGCCGACACGTAACAGGCGTTACCGTCTACACGTGCCGCACAAGCCGCCCATCAACCCGGTGCGCTGGACCCCACCGCCGGTCGACGCCCTGCCCGATTTCCCGTCTGCAGATCTGACCATCGTGCCGATGCCCGGCGATGCCCCGGAGGACGTTGTCGTCGGGGCCGACGGCACGTTGTGGACCGGCCTTGTCGACGGCAGGATCGTGCGCGTCTCCGCCGACGGCGACACGGATGTGGTGGCAGACACCGGCGGCCGGCCGCTGGGGTTACACGTCGCGCGCGACGGGCGACTGCTGGTCTGCGACAGCTACCGCGGCCTGCTGTCGCTGGATCCCGGCACCGGCGCCCTGGAGGTGCTGGTCCCCGACATCGACGGCCGGCCCCTGCGGTTCTGCTCGAACGTGACCGAAACCGAAGACGGCACAATCTATTTCACCGAGTCGACCAGTTCGTTCCACTACGAGCACTTCCGCGCCGCGATCCTCGAGGCCCGCGGTGACGGCGGCCTGTACAAACTGGCGACCGACGGCACGGTGAGCACGCTGCGCGACGGCCTGTACTTCGCCAACGGCGTCACCGTCACCGCCGACGGCACCGCGCTGGTGTTCGCCGAGACGCAGGGGCGCAAACTGTCGAAGTACTGGCTGTCCGGGCCACAGGCCGGCAGCATCACGCCGCTCGCGGTCAATCTGCCCGGCATGCCCGACAACATCTCGACGGGCGCCGATGGCCGGATCTGGGTCGCGTTCGTCACCCCGATCAACGCCGCCGCGGAGTGGCTCGCCCCGCGACCGACCATTCTGCGCCAATTGGTGTGGCGACTACCGGACGCGCTGCAGCCGCAGATGGCGTTGGAGGTGTGGTGCGTCGCCTTCGACCCCGACAGCGGCGCCGCGGTCGCGGGCGTGCGCGGCAAGCACCGTCAGTTCGGACAGGTGACCGGACTCGTCGAGCACGACGGGCGACTGTGGATGAGCTCCATCGGGGTGCCCGCGCTGGCACACTGCGCCATCCCCGAGCGGCGGTAGGCCCCGGTTGCCTAATTCACATTTGTAACTTCAACCCCATTTGTCACAGCGCGGCAACACGGGATCCGGAGGTCCGTCGCCTAATCTGACGACACCATGGCGACCACCCGATCAACGGCACAACGCGCTGCAGCCCTGGCAGCAGCGTTTTTCCTGACGGCCGCACCGGCGTTGGCCTATGCCGAACCCGACCCGCCGGCCGCGGACCCGTGCCCGTACCGGGTGAACACCCCGCCCGCGGTCGACCAGTCCGAGGTGCCGAAGGCGGGCGACCCGCCGGCCCCGATCCCCGTGCCGGCCACGCCGCTCGGCGGTGACCTGATGGGCAGCTGCGGCGTCGTCGCCGCACCGGACATGCCGCCGCTGCCCGGTGATGTCTCCGCCGACGCCTGGATCCTGGCCGACCTCGACAACGGCGACATCATCGCCGCCAAGGATCCGCACGGCAGGCACCGGCCGGCCAGCATCATCAAGGTGCTGATCGCGACCCAGGCACTGCGTGAACTGCCCATCAACAAGCGCGTCACCGGTACGCCGGAGGACGCTGCCGCCGAGGGCACGCGCGTCGGCGTCGACGACGGCGGCGTCTACACCGTCAACGACCTGCTGCACGGCCTGCTCATGCACTCGGGCAACGACGCGGCGCACGCACTGGCGATGCAGGTGGGCGGCATGGACACCGCGATCGACAAGATCAACGACCTGGCCTCCAAGCTGGGCGGCCGCGACACCCGGGCGGCCACCCCGTCCGGCCTCGACGGCCCCGGCATGAGCACGTCGGCCTACGACATGGGTCTGTTCTACCGCTACGCCTGGCAGAACCCGACGTTCGCCTCGATCGTGGCCACACAGAAGTACAACTTCCCCGGCCACCCGGCCAAGCCCGGCGAACCCGGCGATCACCCCGGCTACGAGCTGGAGAACGACAACAAGCTGCTCTACAACTACCCCGGCGCACTCGGCGGCAAGACCGGTTACACCGACGACGCCGGGCAGACATTCGTCGGCGCCGCCGACCGCGGCGGACGTCGCCTGGTCGCGATCCTGCTGCACGGCACCCGCGTGCCGATCGCGCCGTGGGAGCAGGCCGCGCGCCTGCTGGACTACGGCTTCGCGACCCCGCCCGGCACCAAGGTCGGCACCTTGATCGAACCGGACCCGTCGCTCACCCAGCGCAAGCCCGACGCCAAGCATCCCGCGCCCGCCCAGGCCTTCGACGGCCTGCCGCCGGTCGACGCCGTACCGATCCGCGTCGGCGTCGGCGTCGTCGGGGCCGCGGTGGTGCTCTCGCTGATGATGGCTGCGCGTTCGATCAATCGGCGCCCCCAGCACTCCAATCGGTAGAGACTGACGGGCGATGACGCTCATCTCGGCCGGGACCGTTGTTTTGGGAGGCTCAGCGCTCGACGCTGTGTCCCGGCCCGGGTGGCTGGAGATCGATGAAGACCGCATCGTGGCGTGCGGCGGCGGCGCCCCGCCTCGCGGCGTCGACGTCGACGTCGACTTCCCGGACGGTGTCGTCGTGCCGGGATTCGTGGACATGCATGTGCACGGTGGCGGCGGATTCTCCTACAGCACCGACAATCCCGGCGATGTGGCGCGCGGAGCCGATTTTCATCGCGCCCACGGGACCACCACGACCCTGGCCAGCCTGGTCACGGCCGCGCCGGAGGTCCTGCTGGCGCAAGTGCAGACCCTGGCCGACGCGGTACGCGCCGGCGTCGTCGCCGGGATTCATCTGGAAGGCCCGTGGCTCAGCTCGGCGCGCTGCGGTGCGCACGACGTCACGCAGCTTCGCGACCCCGACCCCGCCGAGATCGATTCCGTACTCGCCGCCGCCGACGGCGCCATCCGCATGGTCACCATCGCCCCGGAGCTGCCCGGCGCCGACGTCGCAATCGAGCGGTTCGTCGATGCGGGAGTCATTGTGGCCGTGGGACATACCGACGCCAGCTACGAACAGACCAAGCGGGCGCTGCAGCTGGGCGCCACCGTCGGCACGCACGTGTTCAACGGCATGCGTCCGCTGCACCACCGCGATCCGGGGCCGGCGCTGGCGCTGTTGGAGGACGCCCGGGTGACCGTCGAGCTGATCGCCGACGGCGTGCACCTGCACCCGGCGCTCGTCCACCAGGTGGCGGTCACCGCGGGCTCTGACCGCGTCGCACTGATCACCGACGCGATGGCGGCCGCCGGCATGCCCGACGGGTCGTACCAACTGGGCGGGCTCGACGTCGAGGTCAGCGGCTCGGTGGCGCGGCTGCGTGAGCGATCCACCATCGCCGGCAGCACCGCCACCATGGACAGTTTGTTCCGCACGGCGGCAACGGGTTTGGAAGCGGCCTCGGATTCGGCACTGCGGCACGCCGTGGCGATGACAGCGACGACGCCGGCGCGCACTCTGGGTCTCGACGACGTCGGCGCACTGGCGCCCGGAATGTCTGCCGACCTCGTCGTACTAGACCGCAAACTGCAGGTGCGCGCGGTGGTGCGGCGCGGGGTGTGGGCGGCGAGTCGGAGCGCACCAGCCTGACTACGGCTTGTGGAGGCCAGATCCGAGCGCACGGCGAACACCCATACTCCCCGTGAGCACTACGTCGAATGTGTAGTTTTGGTGCGGGATCTACGGCTGTGCGCGACAAAAGCTGCACACCCGGCGTAGGGCCGCCCGCCATATGGTCACCAGCCCACCTGAATCTCCTTCACCCGCTGGGCACTTGACACGCATTGATATCGGCGCTTTGAGTGCGAACTGAGGTCGCAAAAGTGCGAGTGCGCAGGGGCACAGATTCGCAGTCAATGCCAGGACCACGAGCCGACCGTCAAATCGCCGTGAGCGGCAGCGCCTTTCCCAGGTCGGTGCCCGCGGCGATCGACATGCGCTGGCGTCCCAGCGCCGGCCACGCCTGTACCGCGCAGAACGGTGCGCACTGGTCCTGGCTCGAGCGGGTGCCGACATGGACGCAGCACTGCACCAGGCGTTCTTCGATCATGGTCGAGATGTCCATGAACGGCTTGACGGTGATGCGAACCACCCGCTCCCCCAACAGCTTCCGCACCCGGTTCTTCCCGCCCGGCAGGGCGGACGACGCGAGCGCCAGCAGCGTCGGCATGCCCAGATCGCAGTTCTGGCAGATGGTTCGCCACACGTCGCCGATCCCGGGATGCGACAGCGAAGACTGCTCGGACAGCAGGCCCAGCAGCGATTCGCGGACCGCCAGCTGCAGTTCCTGCGGCAGCTCGCTGTCGGCAATCCTGTTGGACACCAACCCGAGTCGGTCTTTGAGGACATCGTGGCCGATCAGCGAGACCAGCGACCGCCAGTGCCCGGAATCGTCGCGCAGCACATAGCCGACCGAGCAGCAGTGCGGATGCGAGCACGGCAACGCGGTGAGGTCCTGCCAGGTCACGAGGCCGTCGGTCTGAGGGCCGAGCCTGCTCAGCACACCGGTGTGGGTCAGCCGGTCGTGCACGTCCAGGTCCCCTGACCGCCCTGACCCGAATTGCGGCTGAATGGTGATGCCGCCGACGTAGGGGGTGTCCAGCGCCAGCTGGACCATGTCGCCGATCTCGTCGTCGTTGACGCCGAGCGCGGCGGCCATCACCAGCGTCGTGAAGATCTGACGCTCGGAAAGACGCTGTAAGGCCTGAGTTTTCAGCCTGCGGAGGTCGCCGCCGCGGTGGTGCCGGTGCGCCCGCTCGGAGAGCCCGTCGTACTGCAGATACACCTCGACGCGGTGCCGGTGGGTACTGAGCAGCTCGAGGAGGGCATCATCGGTGGCGATCCGGATGCCATTGGTGTTGACCAGGATCCGCGTGATGGGCCGGCTGGTCAGTTCGTCGAGCAGTTCGGCCAGATCGGGATGCAGTGTCGGTTCGCCACCCGAGAGCATCAGCACATCCAGCCGCCCGTTCTCCCGGGCCAGCCGCTGGTCGACATTGGCCAGCACGTCGGCGATCGGCACCACGTTGCGTAGATCGGGCGATGAATCGGTGAAGCAGGTAGGGCACCGCAGATTGCAGACCTCGGCAATATCTTCGAGCAGGATGCAGGTGTGCTGAGTCTGCATCTCGGGCAACCCGCGCAGATAGGCGGACGGGATCGGATCGAAATTGCCTGCCACATCGGGCATGTGCGCCTTGGTCGGGGCGGTCCACTCCTCCAGATAGGACAGAATCTCGGGGTTCTCGTCGTAGAGCGTGCGCACCAGACCGTGTGCAGGGCACCCGCGCTCGAGCCACACGCGTCCGTCTCGTTCGACCAGTCGGCCGGAGAGGCGCGCGACGTCGGCAAGGGGCCGTTCCGGCGCCTCATGGTGGCAACTCGGGCAGTACGCCGTCACGTAGCGCAACAGCCGGTCACCGCGCAGACCCATCCCGGCCGTCATGTGTACATGGTGGGGTTTAGGCCGGTGCAGTAGCCGACTGTCAGGATCGAGGTGAGCGCCCAGCCGATCATCAGGCCGAGCCCGAGCCCCTTGGACCCCGGGTTACCCGTCTTCCACAAGGCGTAGCCACCACCGAAGGCGAGGAAAGCCAGCAGCGCCGCCCCGAAGCCCAGCAGCACCTTCTGCTGATCAGCGAGCATCACCGTGAGGAAGCCCACGCAGACGTTCAGCACCGGAAAGAGGATCACCCCGCAAACCACACCGCCTCCCGAGATCGCCTTGGGGTTCGGCGGTGAATAGCCGTACTGGGAATACTGGGGATATGGCGGCGGATACTGCGGGTGTTGCGGGTACTGGGGATACTGCGAATGCTGACCGGGCGGCACGCCGTTGCCGGGCTCGTCATCCGGATAGTCAATTGGCGGCTCGGACACGGTCGCCCTCCTTATCTGCCGACGAAATCCGGTAGTAGCCACGGCCATAGCCCCGCCATAGACGGAAACCCAAGAGCACCAAGGACGGCAGCAGCACCCATTGCGGCCGCGTCAGGTCCAGCCACACCGTCTCGTTGGCACGCACGAACTCCACGAAGAACCGGAACACCGCGTAGGCGGCGATGTAGACGACGAACAGCTCGCCGGGATGGGTGATGCGGGGCCGCAGCCACATGAGCACCGCGAAAGCCGCCAATTGAAAGACGATTTCGTACGCGAAGGACGGGTGCATGGCGAGCCCGGCCACGCATCCCGGGCATTCGGGGGTACTCGCCGGCGCATGTACGCCCCAGGGCAGTGTCGTCGGGCGTCCGGGCGCCTCCGTCAGCAGGCACCCGATCCTGCCGATCGCCATCCCCAGGGCGACGGCGGGCGCGAACAGGTCGCCCGTCTTGCCGCGATACCCACCGAGCCGCTTGGCGAGCAGCACGCCGAGGTAGGCACCGAGCAGTCCGCCGAGGATGCTCTTGGAGCCGTACTCCCACGCCTGCGCGACAGTCGGGTTGGCGCTGAAATCGAGGTGGCGCGCCAACCCCGACGCCCGCATGCCGATCGCCCCGCCGACGAGTGCGCCAGTAACGGCCACCAGTGACTGTTCGTTCACCGCGCCGCGGCGGCGCGCCTCGTGGACGAACACGAGCACGGCGGCGAGGACCCCCAGCCCCACGAACAGACCGTGGACCGGCACCTGCACCGGTCCGATCTGCCACTGCGGGATCATTGCGGTCACAGTGGCAAACCTACCGGCCGGAATCGTCAGTGCACGATGATCCCGCGAATGTTCTTGCCCTCCCGAAGGTCCTGATAGCCCTGGTTCACCTCTTCGAGGGTGTACCGCGTGGTCACCAGGTCGTCGAGTTGCAGCTGGCCGTCGTTGTACAGCCGCAGCAGACGGATGATGTCGTACTGCGGGTTGGCCGAGCCGAACAGCGAGCCGCGAATGGTCTTCTCGAACAACGTCAGTTCCAGGCCCGAGACGTGAATCGTCAGCTTTTCGGGATTGGCCATGCCGATGACGACGACCGTGCCGCCCTTGCCGATGGCACCGAAAGCCGACGTGACGACGTCCTCGTCCACGGTGCCGACGCAGATGATGGCCTGATCGGCGCCCTGGCCCCAGGACAGCTCGTTGATCTTCTCGGCAGCGGCCTCGGCGCTCGCGAAGACGTGCGTCGCACCGAATTTGAGCGCCGTATCGCGTTTGAACGGCACCGGGTCGACGGCGACGATGTACTTCGCTCCGGCATGCGCGGCGCCCTGGACGGCATTGATGCCGATGCCGCCGATGCCGTATACGACGGTGATGTCGCCGGGCCGCACGTTGCCCGCGTAGGTGGCGCCGCCCCATCCGGTCGGGACACCACAGCCGACGAGCACGGCGGTCTCCAGCGGCAGCCAGTCATCGATTTTGACCACCGAGTGCTGCGAGATGGTGGCCTTCTTTGCGAACGTGCCCAGCATGCACATGGCACCGAAATCCGTGCCGCCCTTGTGGAATCGGAACGACCCGTCGGGCATGGACCCTTCCAGGATGGTCGCACCCATGTCGCACAGGGCCTGCCGGCCGGTCGAGCAGTACCGGCAGTGACCGCAGCTCGGGATGAAGCTGCACACGACGTGGTCACCCGGCTTGACCTTGGTGACGCCGGGACCGACGTCCTCGATGATGCCGGCGCCCTCGTGCCCACCGACGATGGGATAGCGCGGCGGGAGGTCACCGTCGGACAGGTGCAGATCGGAGTGACACAGGCCGGCGGCGGTGTAGTTGATCAATACTTCGCCCGGCCCTGGGCCGTCGAGATCGAGCTCCATGATCTCGAAGGGCTTGCCCGGCTCCAGCAGTACAGCTGCGGTGGTCTTCATCGAGGTATTCCTTTCAGGCTGAGTGGGTCTCGTGCAGGCGGCCTTGGGCCGGGGCCAGATCACGCTCGAGGAAGTCGAGCTGGTCGGCCAGCACCCGCTGCAGCCAAGGACCGTCGTAGAAATCGAGATGATCGATGTCGTACTCCTTCAGCTGCGCCCAGTACCCCGCCCGGCGCGCGGCCTTGCGTGCCGCGGCCGCCGGAGCCACCCGGTCGTCGGTGCCGGGCTGCACGAGGATCGGGCACGTCAGCTTTCCGGCTTTCGTGATCGGCCGGTTGAACGCGACCCCGAGTGCGTGCCGACCACGAACTTCGTTGCGCCACGACGACCCGGCGAGGGGAAGCCACGCCTCTGCCGAACCGGACGTCGCGATCACCGCGTTCGTTCCGCCGACCACCGGCACCATGTGCGCGGTCCGCCCCAGCGCGCTGCCGACCACATCACGCACGGCATTTGCCGTGGAGCGCAGCAGATATCCGGTCCCGCAGGTACGACGCAGGTGCGCCAGGGTGGCCACCCCGTCGACTGCGGGATTCATCGAGATGACGGCCGCGATGCGCTGGTCCCGGGCCGCGACCGCGATGACGTGGCCGCCGGCGTACGAGGTCCCCCACAGCACGATCCGGTCCGGGTCCACCCCGGGTAGGTGCCGCGCCGCGGCGATGGCGGCATGGTAGTCCTGCCGCTGGCGACGAACCGAAACATCTTGTCGCGGAGTGCCTTCGGACTCTCCGAAGCCACGATAATCGAACACCAGCACGTCCAGACCGGCGGCGGCGAAGGGTTCGGCGAAACCAAGCAGGGCGGTGTCCTTCGTCCCGCTGAAACCGTGCGCCATCACCACACACGGCCGGCCGGACGCCCCGGCAAACGCGTCGGTCGTGGCGGGCAGATGCCAAGCGGCGCACCGGACTCCGTGGCTGTAGAAGTAGAGCTGCTTCATGAATGATCTCCCTACGACGCGTATGCGACGGGCTTGACCGACGAGAACCGCAGGCCCGGGTCCTCGATCGGACCGCCCCGAAGCCGCTCGGCATCCATCTCGTAAGCGTGCTTGACGAGCCACGAACCGCTGTCGCCGCTGCGGGGGAACTGCTGGATGCCGCGCTGTACGTAGCCCGACGACAGGTCCATCAGCGGGCCGCGTGCCATGTCGGGGTTCTCCACCACCGGCACGACGACGTCGTGGCCGTGGGCTTCCATGTGGTCGAGCATCCGGCAGAAGTGCTCGCACACCAGGTCGACCTTCAGGGTCCACGCGATGTTGGTGTATCCCATCGCGAAAGCCATGTTGGGCACGTCGGAGACCATCATGGCCTTGTACACCGTGTGGTCCGGCATGTTGAGCACCTGACCGTCGACGCTCAGCGCGACCTTGCCGAACAGCGACATGTTCAAACCTGTTGCGGTGACGATGATGTCGGCCTCCAGCTCCTGCCCGGACTGCAGCAGGATGCCGCGCTCGGTGAAGCGCTCGATCTGATCGGTGACCACCGACGCCTTGCCGGTCCGGAACGCCTTGAACAAGTCGCCGTCGGGCACCATCGCCAGGCGCTGCTCCCACGGGTTGTAGCGCGGGGTGAAATGGGTGTCGACATCGAAGCCCTTGGGCAGCTGGCGGGCGACGTTGGCGATCAACAGCTTTCGCATCACCGTCGGGTACTTCTGGCACAGCTTGTACAGCCCGCGGGCGGTCGCGATGTTCTTGCGCCGCACGATCGGGAAGGCACGCTCGTGGCCCAGCACCTTGTTGAGCGCGTTGGTGATCGGGTCGGCCGCCGGCACCGACAGCACATAGCTCGGCGAGCGCTGCAGCATCGTGATGTGTCCGGCCTTGTCCGCCATCGACGGGATCAGCGTGACCGCCGTGGCACCACTACCGATCACGACGACCTTCTTGCCGGTGTAGTCCAGGTCCTCGGGCCACAGCTGCGGATGGATCACTTGACCCGCGAAGTCATCCTTGCCCGGGAAGTCCGGGACGAAGGGCTTCTCGTAGTCGTAGTACCCGGTGCCCAGGAACAGGAAGCGGCCGGTGAACGTCGTCGTCTCATCTCCGTGTGTGGTGGTGACGGTCCAGCGCCCGGTGTCGGAGTCGAAGTTCGCGTTCCGGACCTGCCGGCCGAAGCGGATGTGGTCGCCGATGCCGTTCTCGTCGACGGCCTGCTGCAGGTAGTCGAGGATGATGTGGCCGTCGGCGATCGACTTGCGGTGTGTCCACGGCTTGAAGCCGAAGCCGAAGGTGGGCATGTCGGAGTCCGAGCGGATCCCGGGGTACTTGTGCAGGCTCCAGGTGCCGCCGATCGCCTCGCGCCCCTCGATGATCAGAAACGACGTGCCCGGGCGATTGGCCTTCAAGTGGTACGCCGCACCGATGCCGGAGATGCCGGCGCCGATGATCAATACATCGACATCGCGCGTCTCGGACCGCTTCATTGAGGTGGACACTGTGGCTCCTGCTCGTGAGGGACTGTTGTGACGGTCCTCACGCTAGGGGCCTCGAACGACACAAAACAGGTGCGGCGGCCCAGTACTCACCCCGCGATATGTGCAGGCGCATACTTCGTTGATGGCCGTCGAGACCCCATCGCCTGAGGTTGTCAACCTCATGGGCGACGTCGCCGAGCTGATGCTGGCCGAGATCGACGATCTTGTGGCCGAGATGGACGCCGCCGAGGTCGAGCTCTCCCCTGCCGCCGGCTCCGACGCCGCGGTGCTGGCGGACACCTCGGCCAGCAACCGTGCCAATGCCGTTCGGCTGCTGTCGATGTTCGCGCGGCGCGAGGCGAAGATGGCGCCCATCGACATCCCGCCTGAAGCACTCGATGTGGCCCGCACCGTGGCCCGGCGGGGGCTGGACCTCGACCTGATCTTCCAGTCCTACCGCCGCGGGCAGAACGTCGCGTGGAGTCGCTATCTGAGGCATGCTTCCCAGCTGGAGTCCACCGGCCCGTTGCTGTTCGAACTGCTCGAAGTCGCCTCGGCGCGCATGTTCGAGTACGTCGACCACGTGGTCGCGGGCGTGATCGCCGCGGCGCAGCGCGAACGCGAGGAGGTGCTCGGCGGCGCGCTCGCCCGGCGCGCCGAGACCATCCGGCTCATCCTCGACGGCGCCGCCATCGACGCCGCGCGAGCCGGCGAACGCCTGGGTTACGACCTGCGCCAGCGCCACACCGCACTGGTGCTGTGGACGCCGCCGCACGGCGATGTGCAGGGTGCGCTCGAATCCGCCGCCGCGATGCTGGCGCGGGCCGCGGGCACCCGTCCGCCGCTGACGTTGTCCGTCGGCCCGTCCACGTTGTGGGCATGGCTGGGCAGCAGCTCCGAGCCCACCCTGGACACCTTGCCGGAGGCAATGAGCCAGGCGCAGAACCACATTCGTGTCGCGGTGGGTCCGGCGCGGCCGGGCATCACCGGATTTCGCCGCTCCCACGAGGCGGCGCTGGCGATCCAGAGTCTGCTCGCCGGGCACCCCGGCGGCGCGCGAGTGGCTCTCTTCCGTGACCTCGAAGTCACCGCACTGGCAGCCCAGAACCCTGATCGCGCAGCCGAATTCGTCGCGGCAACGCTGGGACCCCTCGCGGAGGACACCCCGGCGGCAGCCCGCCTGCGCGACACGCTGCGGGTTTTCCTCGATGAGGCGGACAACGCTCCCCGCGCCGCCACACGGTTGCACACCCACCGCAACACCGTCTTGCAGCGGGTGGCCCGGGCTATCGAACTCCTGGGGTACCAGCCCGGGGAGCGGCGGCTCGCGATGGAACTCGCGCTGGAACTGGCGCACCAGCTCGGCCCGAGGGTGCTGACCGCGCCGCCGCCGGGCGCCTAGCCGTCACGTCGTCGGAAGCGTCACATCCAGCCGGAATCCGCCGGGTACGTGGGCGGCGGACACCTGGCCGCCGTGCGCCTCGACGATGCCCCGCACGATGGCCAGACCGATGCCGGCGCCCGAGCCGTCGGCCTCCGGGGTACGGGCCTGTGTACCGCGCCACCCCATGTCGAACATGCGCCCGAGATCGTGCGACTGCACGCCGGGCCCCTGGTCCAGCACCGTGAGCACGATCCGGTCGCCCTCGAGCCGCTGTGCCGAAACCTCGATCTCGGAATGCTCCGGAGCGTGCCGGATGCTGTTGACGAGCAGGTTCGCCACCACCCGGGACAGCTCTCCGGCATCGGCATTCAGCACCACGTCGGCCATGCCCGCATGAGTGATGGTGATGCCGCGGGTGGCAGCGAGGGCCTGCATGTCGGACACCACATCGGACACGAGGTCCAGGAGCACCACCGGCTCCTTACTGAGCTTGAGCATGCCGCTCTGAATCTTGGACAACTCGAACAGTCCGTCGACCATGCCGTTGACCGAGTCCACCTGATCACGGATCTGCCGGATGTACTCGGCTGGGTCGTCGACCACGCCTTCCTCGAGCGCTTCGGCCATCACGCGTATCCCGGCCAGCGGTGTCCGCAGGTCGTGCGAAACCCAGGCGACCAACTGCCGCCGGGACAGATCCAGCTGCTCGACTTCCGCACGGGCAGCGGCCAATTGCGCCGATGATTGCGCAAGCTGGCTGGACAGTTCGGCGAATTCCCTTGAGCTGTCGATGTCCGCCGTGACGATCTCACCGCTGCCGATCTGTTGCGCGGCACGTTGCAGCCGGGCCAGCGACCGCCGCAGCCGCCGCAGCATGAACCCGGCGGCGAGGCCGGCCATCAGCGCGGAGATGGCGAGCACCGCCAGCAATACCTGCAGATCGTGCGATGACAGGTACATCTCGATCGAGATCGCGACCGTGGAGGCGACGATGGCGACGATGGTCGCGCAGATCAGGACCGACACCTGTGTGCCGATGGACCCGCGCCGATTGAGTTGCATGACAAGGACGGCCGCGCCGGTGGCCACCGACGTACAGATCAGGGCCGTCACCGCGATGATGACGAGGTCCACCGCACCGAGGATCATGACGACCGCCCCGACGGCGTGAATCGGTATCCCGTGCCCCATTCGGTGCGTAGATAGACGGGGTCGCGCGGGTCGGCTTCGATCTTCTCGCGGAGCCGCCGGATGTGCACCGTCACCGTCGACGCGTCGCCGGTACTCCAGCCCCATACTTCCCGCAGCATCTCGTCGCGGGAGACGACGCGGTCGGGGTTCTTGAGCAGGAAGAGCAGGAGCTCGTATTCGCGTGCCGTCAGCTCGACATCAGCGCCGCCGCAGGTGATCCGGCGCATCGTCGGGTCGATCCGGAAGCGGCCGACGACGAACGGGGCGAGCGGCGACTGGTGGGAGACCCTGTGCCGCAGCAGTTTCGAAATGCGCAATTGCAACTCCCGCAGCGCGAACGGCTTCGCCAGGTAGTCGTCGGCGCCGAGCTCGAGGCCGTCGATCCGGTGCCCACTCGCGCCGAGCGCGGTGAGCATGATCACCGGAACATCCGAGCGGGTGCGGATCTCGCGCAGCAGGTCGTCACCCGACAGCCCCGGCAACATGCGGTCGAGCACCAGTACGTCGGGCGTCGAGCGTTGCACGGCGTCCCGCGCGGTTTCCCCGTCGGAGAACTCGTCGATCCGAAAGCCTTTGGCGCGCAGGTACGCCGCCACCGCAGTCCGCACCCGCTGGTCGTCTTCGACCAGCACGACGTGCGCTCCGCCGCCGTCGTCGGAACTCACGGGCGCATCCACATCGCACCTCTCATGGTGCTGAGCCTAGACAGCCGGCGGCGTGACGGGCCGGTTCTTACGGTTCTGAAATGTTTGTCGATTGCGCCCGACGCGCTCCCTAACTTCATCGGCGACGGGGTGATCGGCACCCCACGACGCTCGAAGGAGTTCCACATGGTCATCAAGCCGATCGCAGCGACAGCAGCTGCGGTGTTCGCGCTGACGCTCACCGCGTGCGGTGCGAACGAGATGAAGTCGGCCGGTTCGTCCAGCCCCTCCAGTTCCGCCATGTCGTCCACCATGACCTCCGCGATGGCCCCCGCGAACTCCGCCGCGCGCATGGGTCACTTCACCGGCCTGAACGGCAAGCACGTGGCCGGCACCGCGACCGTGAGCGGCACGAATCTGGAGTTCACCGAATTCTCGTCTGACGAGGGCCCGGACCTGCACGTGTACCTGACGAAGGGGTCCACCGAGTCCGACGTCGCGGCGGGCAAGGAGATCGCCGCCATCAAGTTCGACCAGGGGACTCAGTCGTTCCCGCTGTCCGGCATCGACACCATGGGCTACACCACGGTCGTCATCCACTGCGACAAGGCGAAGGCAGTCTTCGGCGCTGCCTCGCTGATGTGATGACCGGTCTGATGACCACCCGCGCACTGGCCACGCGCGACCGCGCCGACCTGGCCGCGTCGATACTCTTCGGCGCGGTCCGGGTCGGGCTCGGACTGCTGTGGCTCCACGAGGGCTACGTGAAGTTCCGGGCGCACTTCGGGCGCGCGGACATCCTGCTCGTCGTCGACGGCGCGTCGGCGAATTCGCGTGTGCCGGAGTACTTTCGCTTCGTGGCCGAGCACCTGCTGCGGCCGACGGCAGACCTGGCCGGCGTCATGACGCCGCTGACCGAAGTAGCACTGGGGCTGGTCCTGGTGCTCGGTGTGTTCAGCACGCTGTCCGCCGTCGCCTCGGCGGGACTGCTCGCCGTCTACTGGAGCTCGGATCAACTCATCGCGCAATATCCGATCATGGCGCTGCTGAGCGTGGGCGTTCTTGTCGGACAAGGATATTCGAATCGTTGGACGCTCATGACGCTGGTGCGCCGGCGATCGGCCCACCAGGAAGAGGGATGACATGAAAGCAGTACTCGTCGGGTCGGGCATGGCGGCGCTGGCTGCCATCGTGATGTTTCAGGCGCCTGCGGCATCAGCGGCGTCGGCCGAAGGGGCCGTCAACGACCTGCGGGCCGCGGGATATCTGGTGCAGCTCAACCAGACACCCACGGCACCGCTGACGGCCTGCACGGTCGGCGGCGTGCGGACACTGGAGGGCGGCACCCCGTCGGCTCTCGTCGACATCGTGTGCCCTGACGGCTGCTGACGGCGGCGTGCCGACCGGGATCAGAGCTTTCCGGTGCGCAGGTCTTGGCTGCTCTTCAACACAGCCGAGTCCAGACTCCAGTTCTCCGGCTGGACGCGTTCCCAGAGGCTGCCTTTCCCGGTCGCTCTGCCGAGTTCGTCCTCGCGCCTCAACCACTGCTCGGCGGTGCGAATCCGGTTCGGGTGGATTTCGTCCAGCAGTGCGTAGTCACGCTTGATGATGCCGTCTTTCCACAGATGCCAGAAGCCGGTGAAATTCTGTCGAAATGTCATGGTGCTCGGGTCATTTGGGTCCGCGTTGTATCCGGCAGGAGTATCCGCGACGCCGCCGAGCGGCCCCTGCCAGTAGGTGTCCAAGTCGGTGTCGACGTATCGGGCGGGATGCCCGGTGACCGCTTCGAACGCCCGGGCAAGCTCGCGATACGAGATGTGGTCGATGGCGACCTCGAGGTCCATGCCGTTGGATCGGTCGGTGTTGTCGAAGAGCCAGCGGACGTAATAGCCGCAATCCTCAAGTGAGACATGGGGTACCGCGCCGTCGCCGAGGGGCACCCGCCAGGTGACGACGCCGTCCTCGACGCTGGGCGTCATGGGGGTCAGGGGTGAGATCGTCATCTCGATGTACGGCCCGGACGTGAAAATGGCCGCTCCCATCCGGCCCGAATTCACCTGATTCTGGAACAGGACCCAGTCGGCGATGCGTCCCTTGCCGTCGTAGTGCCCGACGCGGTACTTGGAGTCGTAACCGGCCTTCTTGAGCCCGTAGTCGAGGTTCCCCAACACGAAGAACTTGATGCCTTCTTCGATGGCGATCTCGTAGGCGCGCGTCGCCCAATACATCTCGGTCTTCTCGCCGGTGTTGAATCCGTCGATGTTGACGAACGCGCCGTCGCACCCGCGAAAGCCTTCTCGCAGAACGGTTTCATCGGCGAAGGTGCCTTCGAGTGCCGCGACGTTTCCGAGTTCGAGCAACGATTCGGCCCGGGCACTCGTGGCGTCACGAGTGAGAAATCGAACGGAGTACTTCCCGTCGGCGACGAGCGCGCGGGCGACAGGAAGGCCCTGGGCCCCGGTCGCGCCGATCATGAAAATCTTCGACGTGGGATGTGACATGACAGCTCCTCTATTTGATGTATATACAACATTTGGGCATCGACGGGGCCGACCCCAACGATTTCCTAGTCGCCGGACGACAGACCGACGCTGGTCGCGAGGGTCCGGACCGCCTTGACGCCGCCCACCCCCAGCAGTTCGGTGGCCTCGCGTTGCGCCCGTCGCCAGGCCGGCATCACGGTCTCGATCTTCTTCCGCCCCGACGAGGTCAGCGCAACCTCGCGCACCCCCTTGGCGTTCGCGGACACCGCCTCCACCCAGCCGTGTTTCATCAGCAGGCTCAGGTTGCGACTGACGGTCGACCGTTCGAGCTGCAGTACCTCGCCGATCCGGGCCGGCGAGCAGGGGCCCATCTTCCCCAGCGCCGCCATGAGATTGACCTGGGCGATGCTGACGCCGTGCTCTTCGAGCGCGTGGTCGTACAGAGTCGTCACCGTTCGGCCGAGCATCCGAACACGAACCGCCAGGCAATTGCTGACGATCTCATCGACGGCGACACTCATGGCACCATTGTTGCATATACACCATCGCGGAGCAATGAGCCGACGGCGGAGCTACCCCCTGCGCCGTCGCACCAGCCGCGAAAGACCCAGCCCACCGAGCAGACCCACGGCCGCGCCCACCGCCACGCTGTTCGCGTCGACGCCCTCGCGCTCGCGATAGCGGGTGACGATCGCAGCCGGTCCGGGTGGCGCCACCGGTGCCAGCGCCATGGTGTCCGCGGCGGTCGCCGCCCATGCGGTCGAGAACAGGATCAGCCGTGCGGTGATGTAGGCGAACACCATCAGACCCAGCACGGGACCGAACGTGGCACCGGCCGGGCCGTGCATGACGGTCCGCAGGTAGATCGAGGCGACCTGCTTGAACAGTTCGAAGCCGACCGCGGCAATCAAGGCCGCACGGGCCGAGCTGCGCAGGCTGACCTTCTCGCGCGGCAGCCGGGCGATGATCCAGGTGAACATCAGCCACGCCACGATGAACGACACCGCGATCGACGCCACCCGCAGTAGCGCATTGAGGCCCGGGACATGCCCGACGCCGAACCAGTGCAGGACCGTCGTCATCAACCCGGTGTCACCCAGGGCGGTCAGGCCGATCGTGACGACGATGGCCAGGAATGCCGAGACCAGCGCCAGCAGATCGGACAGCTTGGTGCCCACCCAGCCGTCGGGTTCGCTCTGTTGCTCCCACATCTCGGTGAGGGCCTTGCGCAGATTGGCCATCCAGCCCAGGCCGGCCCACGCGGCGGTCGCCAGGCCGATGACGCCGACCGAGGTGCGCGATTTCACGGCCGAGTCCATCAATCCGACCAGCTGATTTCCGAAGTCGCCCGCGACGGCGGACCGGATGTGCACCTCGAGCTCGGCCAACAGGTCCGGGCGCGAGGCCAGTACGAAACCACCCACGGCAAAACCGACCATGAGCAGCGGGAACAGCGCGAACACCGTGAAGTAGGTGATGCCGGCGGCGTAGAAGTCGCCGTTGCAGTCCTGGTAGCGGTCCTGGGCCCGCATGATCCGATCCAGCCACGGATGCCGCTGACGCAGTCGGTCGAGTAGGCCCGGCTGGTCCGAGTCGGTCATTTTCGGCAAACCCCCTTGTCTGCCGAAAAGCCTAGTGTGCGACGCCGCGCGTGTCCCCTCGCGGCGTCCGCAACGTCAGCGCAGACGCGGCAGGAAGCCCAGGCGGTCGTTGACGCGCTGCAGCGTCTTGAACGCCACTTGTTCGGCACGCTCGGCACCGGTGGCCAGCACCGATTCCAGTTCGGCCGGGTCGGCCAGCAGCTCGTCGACCCGGTTCTTGATCGGGGTGACGTACTCGACGACGGCTTCGGCGGTTTCCTTCTTCAGGTCGCCGTAACCGCGTCCCTCGTACCCGGCCACCAGCGCGTCGATGGCGGTTCCGGTGACCGCCGACTGGATGGTCAGCAGGTTGGAGATGCCGGGCTTGGCCTCGGTGTCGAACCGGATTTCGCGCTCACTGTCAGTGACCGCCGAGCGAATCTTCTTGGCGCTCTTGGCCGGATCGTCGAGCAGGTTGATCAGGCCGGCGTCGGTCGCGGCCGACTTGCTCATCTTGGCGGTCGGGTCCTGCAGGTCGTAGATCTTGGCGGTGGCCTTGGGGATCATGGCCTCGGGCACCACGAAGGTGTCGGGAAAGCGCGCGTTGAACCGCTGCGCGAGGTCTCGGGCCAGTTCCAGGTGCTGACGCTGATCCTCACCGACGGGCACCAGGTCGGTGTCGTAGAGCAGGATGTCGGCGGCCATGAGCACCGGATAGGTGAACAGGCCGATCGTAGTGGCGTCGGCGCCCTGCTTCTGCGACTTGTCCTTGAACTGCGTCATGCGCGACGCCTGGCCGAAGCCGGTGAAGCAGCCCAGCAACCACGCCAGCTGCGTGTGTTCGGCGACGTGGCTCTGCACGAACACCGTGCTGCGGGCCGGGTCGATACCGAGCGCGAGGTACTGCGCGGCGGTCACCAGCGTGCGCCGACGCAGCGTATCGGGGTCCTGCGGGACGGTGATGGCGTGCAGGTCGACGACGCAGAAGAACGCGTCGTAGCCGTCCTGCAGGTGGGCCCAGTTCTGCACCGCACCCAGGGCATTGCCCAGGTGAAGCGAGTCGGACGTGGGCTGTGCCCCGGAAAAGACGACGCGCTTGTTCGCGCCTGCACCGCTGTTGCTCATGATGGCTTCGATTTTCGCACTGCTGTCATCCGGTTTTGTCCGGGGCTCGGTCTACGCTGGGGAAAGTGGGTTCCAGTGCGATGCCGACCTCCGACAAGGAGACGCAGTGAGCGCCGATCCAACGTCCCCCGGCCACCTGATGGCCGCCGAGATCACCGAACAGCCGCAGGTGTGGCGCCGACTGCTGGACGATGGCCGCGGTCCCATCCGGGCCGCCGCGGCTCAAATCGCAGCGGCTGCGCCACGCTTCGTGCTGTTCGTGGCGCGAGGCACGAGCGACCACGCCGCGCTGTACGCGAAATACCTCGTCGAGATCAACCACGGTTTGCCCGCAGGGCTGGTCTCCCCGTCGACCATGACCGTCTACGGCGCCCAACCGGATCTGCGCGACGTGCTGTACGTCGCGGTGAGCCAGTCCGGTGGTTCGCCGGACCTCGTGCGCTCGGTCGAGGTCGCCCGCGCCCAAGGTGCGCTGACGGTCGCCGTCACCAACAACCCGGCGTCGGATCTGGCTGCGGCAGCCGAGATTCACATCGATGTGCTGGCCGGGGCCGAGAGGTCGGTGGCCGCGACCAAGTCGTACACCGCGGAGCTGCTCGCCCTGCAGCTGCTGCTCGGACGGGACAACGACGGTGTCGACGAGCTGCCCGACCTCGGCGAACAGGTGCTCGCTGCCGGGGAGCTGGTCCGCGAGGTCGCGCAGCGGTATCGGTTCGCGCAACGACTCATCGCCACCGCCCGCGGCTACTCCTACCCCACTGCCCGCGAGGCCGCCCTCAAGCTGATGGAGACGTCTTACCTTTCCGCACAGGCGTTTTCGGGCGCCGACTTGTTGCACGGTCCACTCGCCACCGTCGACCCCCAGGTGCCGGTGCTCGCTGTGGTGCCCGAAGGCGCAGGCGGCCAGGCCATGGCGCCGGTGCTGGAACGGCTGGCCGAGCGTCACGCCGATGTCTTCGGGGTGGGAAGTCCGACGGCCCTGGCCGGCCTGGCCGGTGGTATCGCGCTGCCCAGCGGGGTCCGCGACGAGCTCTCCCCGCTGCTGGAAATCATTCCGCTGCAACAACTTGCCCTGCACCTGGCACTGGCCCGCGGTGGCGACCCGGACCAGCCGCGCGGGCTGCGGAAAGTCACGGAGACGCTCTGACGCCGAGCGCGCTCGTGCTCAGTCGGGCCGCGGCGCCAGACGTTGCAGTACGGTGAAGAACACGCGCCGCTCCTCGGCGCTCAGCTCGCCGAGCCACTGCTCCTCACCGCGCTGAATGTCGGCCTGCACCGCGTCTTTGAGGCGGCGGCCGGCCGGCGTGATCGACAGCAGCCGAACCCGGCGGTCGTCGGGGTCCGGGGTGCGCTCGATGTAGCCGCGGTCCTGCAGGTCGTCGAGGGTGCGGATGATGCGGGTCTTGTCGGCGCCGATCGCCTGCGCCAGGACAGCTTGCGACCGCATCGAGGTCTCGTCGAGCGCCAGTAGCACGACGTAGCCCCACATCGAGATGCCATGGGCGTCCAGCACAGGCTGCTCGGCAGCCATCAGCTCACGCAACAGCGGCGCGAGCAACGCGGCGAGGTCAGGGCGCTTGACCGGCATCCGATCATCGTAGGCGTTGCCATATCGTATGCATCTGCTTATGATAAGCCTATGCGTACATTACCCACCGATCTTCTCACCGCCCATCGCTGCGCGATCCTCGCCTCGGTCGACGTCGTCAACACCGTTGGTCGTGCCGACCTACGGCGCCCTACGCCCTGCGCGGCTTGGGATTTGGCCGACCTACTCGCCCACATGACCGTCCAGCACCGCGGCTTCGCGGCCGCCGCTCGTGGCGGTGGCCAAGACCTTGCCCTCTGGACTCCGGTTCGCGACACGCAGGATCCTGTCGGCGCGTATGCCGTCGCCGCACACGACGTACTCGAAGCGTTTGCCGGGGCCGACCCCGAAAGCCAGTTCGCGCTACCGGAACTCGGCACGACGGTGCCTGCCGAAATGGCCATCGGCTTTCACCTGATCGACTACGCGGTGCACGGCTGGGACGTCGCGGCCGGCCTCGGCGTTCCCTTCACGCTGCCCGACGACGTCGTCGCCGCAGCCCTGCCCCTGGCCCTGGCCGTGCCCGACGGGGACTTCCGCAGCATGCCCAACGCGCCGTTCGGACCGGCCCGGACCGCCGACAGCACAACGGATTTCGAGCGGCTACTCCGCCACCTGGGCCGCGACCCGCAGTGGGGCCGTGCGTCCGACGACGAGTCACGGCATCCCGTCCAGTAACAGATTGGGGACTTCCGGCCCTGTTATCAGTAACTTTGGCCACTGAGGTCACGTGCGACGGCTCGCTACGTTCCGTTGTATGACTTACGTTGTCGGACGGGAATGCGTTGACGTCACAGATATGTCCTGCGTGCAGGAGTGTCCGGTCGACTGCATCTACCAAGGCGATCGGGCGCTCTACATCAACCCGCGGGAATGTGTGGATTGCGGTGCCTGCAAACTGATTTGCCGAGTCGATGCGATCTACTACGATGCCGATCTGCCCGAAGACCAGCTCGCGTATCTCGCTGACAACGCGGCATTCTTCGATGAGGTGCTCCCCGGACGCGACGCGCCCTTGGGCTCCCCCGGAGGCGCCAGTGCGCTCGGTCGCATCGGAGTGGACACCCCGTTGGTGTCGGCCCTACCGATTCGGGACTGAGTCCCGATCAGCTGTACTCGACCGTCACCGGCGCGTGGTCCGACCAGCGCAGCGCATACGCCGCAGCCCGCTCGACCCGCGCCGCATGGGCTTTGGGCGCCAGCTTGGCGTTGGCCAGGTGGTAGTCGATGCGCCACCCGGCATCGTTGTCGAAGGCCTTGCCGCGCCATGACCACCAGCTGTACGGCCCGGGGACGTCAGGGTGCAGCTCGCGGACCACGTCGGTCCAGCCGGAGGCCATCAGCTCGGCCAACCACTGCCGCTCGCTGGGCAGGAACCCGGACTTCTTGACGTTGGCCTTCCACGCCTTCAGGTCCAGTTCCGTCGCGCAGATGTTCCAGTCGCCGCAGATCACCACGTCGCGGCGCTTGCGGGTCAGCTCGGCCATACGGCCGGCGAGCGCCACCATGAAGCGCTCCTTCTCCACCTGCTTGTCGGTCTCGGCCTCACCGGTGGGTACGTAGACGCTGGCGACCGTGACGCCGTCGGTGTCGACCTCCACATACCGCCCGTGCGCGACGAATTCACAGTCCGGGCTGAGCCCCACCCGCACCGCGGTGATGGGGGCCCGCGACAGCACCGCCACGCCGTTGCGGCCCTTGGCAGACGGCTCGGCCGACGCCAGCTGCCAGCCCGCATCCAGCGCCGGCGCCAGGGCTTGCGTCAGCTGCGCGTCGTCGGCCCGGGTCTCCTGCAGGCAGATGACGTCGGACTTGGTGTCCTTGAGCCACGGCAGCAGCCCGAGATTCTCCTCGGAGCGCTCTTTGACCGCGGCTCGGATGCCGTTGACGTTGATGGTGGTGACGATCACGAAGGAGAACCCTAACGTCGGGGTACGACAGGCCTGAAACGCCGAACGTGAGCTTGTGTGCGAGAAATCGAAGAAAACTCGCACACAAGCTCACGTTCGAGCGGTATCAGCCCTGAGCGGCGTCCAGCGCAGCGTTGAAGGTGGCGCTCGGCCGCATCACGGCCGTCGTCTTCTCCGGGTCCGGCGCGTAGTACCCGCCGATGTCGGCCGCGCTGCCTTGTGCCGCAGCCAGTTCCGCGACGATCTTCTCCTCGTTCTCGGCCAGCGTCTTGGCCAGCGGAGCGAACTTGGCGGCCAGCTCGGCGTCCTCGGTCTGCTTGGCCAGTTCCTGCGCCCAGTACATGGCGAGGTAGAACTGGCTGCCGCGGTTGTCCAGCTCGCCGGTGCGCCGCGACGGACTCTTGTTCTCGTCCAACAGCTTTCCGGTCGCGCTGTCGAGCGTCTTGGCCAGCAGCAGGGCCTTGGCGTCGTCGGTCTTGTTGCCCAGGTCCTCCAGGCTGGCGCCCAGGGCCAGGAACTCACCGAGCGAATCCCAGCGCAGGTGGTTCTCCTCGACCAGCTGCTGCACGTGCTTGGGCGCGCTGCCGCCGGCACCGGTCTCGTACAGGCCGCCACCGGCCATCAGCGGCACGATCGACAGCATCTTGGCGCTGGTGCCCAGCTCCAGGATCGGGAACAGGTCGGTGAGGTAGTCGCGCAGGATGTTGCCGGTCGCGGCGATGGTGTCCTGACCGCGCATGGCCCGCTCGATGGTGTGCCGCATGGCGCGTTCCTGCGACATCACGGAGATGTCGAGGCCCTCTGTGTCGTGGTCCTTGAGGTAGGTCGCGACCTTCTTGCGCAGCTCGGCCTCGTGCGGACGCTCCTGGTCCAGCCAGAACACCACGGGCATGCCGGAGAGCCGGGCGCGGGTGACGGCCAGTTTGACCCAGTCGCGGATCGGCAGATCCTTGACGACCGGCATGCGCCAGATGTCGCCCTCTTCCACCGCCGTGGTCAGCAGGACCTCGCCGCTGTCGATGTCGACGATGTTGGCGATGCCGTCCTCGGGAATCTCGAAGGTCTTGTCGTGGCTGCCGTACTCCTCGGCCTTCTGCGCCATCAGACCGACGTTGGGCACGGTGCCCATGGTCCGCGGGTCGAACTGGCCGTGCGTCTTACAGAAGTTGATGATCTCCTGGTACATCCGGGAGAACGTCGACTCGGGGTTGACGGCCTTGGTGTCCTTGAGCTTTCCGTCGGCGCCGTACATCTTGCCGCCGAGGCGGATCATGGCCGGCATCGAGGCGTCGACGATGACGTCGGACGGCGAGTGGAAGTTCGTGATGCCGCGGGCCGAGTCGACCATCGCCAGCTCGGGACGGTGCTCGTGGCACTTGTGCAGGTCGTCGACGATCTCGTCGTGCAGCGACTTGGGCAGCGTGGAAATCTTGTCGTACAGGTCCGAGAGCCCGTTGTTGACGTTGACGCCCAACTCGTCAAACAGCTTCTGGTGCTTGGCGAATGCGTCCTTGTAGAAGATGCGCACGGCGTGGCCGAACACGATCGGGTGGCTGACCTTCATCATGGTCGCCTTGACGTGCAGGGAGAACATGACGCCCGTCTTGTAGGCGTCCTCCATCTGCTCCTCGTAGAACTGGATGAGCGCCTTCTTGCTCATGTACATCGAGTCGATGATGTCGCCCGCGTCCAGCTTGACCTCGGGCTTGAGCTCAATTGTCTTGCCGGACTTGGTCTTGAGCACCATCTTGACGCGGCGGTCCTTGTCGAGCGTCATGGACTGCTCGCCGTGGTAGAAGTCGCCGGTCTTCATGGTGGCGACGTGCGTGCGGGAGGCCTGGGACCACTCGCCCATGCTGTGCGGGTGCTTGCGGGCGTACTCCTTGACGGCCTTCGGCGCACGACGGTCCGAGTTGCCTTCGCGCAGAACGGGGTTCACCGCGCTGCCGAGACACTTGCCGTAGCGGTCCTTGATCGCCTTTTCTTCGTCGGTCTTCGGATCGCCCGGGTAGTCGGGCAGGTTGTAGCCCTTCTCCTTGAGCTCCTTGATGGCGGCGACCAGCTGCGGCACCGAGGCACTGATGTTCGGCAGCTTGATGATGTTGGTTTCCGGCACCTGGGTCAGCCGGCCCAGCTCGCCCAGGTTGTCGGGAACCTTCTGCTCATCGGTCAGGTAGTCGCTGAACTCGGCGAGGATGCGGGCCGCCACCGAGATGTCACTGGTCTGGACGTCGATACCGGCGGCGCCGGCGAAGGTGCGGACGACCGGCAGGAAGGCGTACGTCGCGAGCAGCGGCGCCTCGTCGGTCAACGTGTAGATGATGGATGGTTTCTCGCCACTCATGGTCACTCTCCCGGCGTCACGGACGGTACGAACGAAAATCTATGTCGAGTCCGGCGTCTGCACATGACTACCCCGTCGCACGACGGTTACGAAGTTACCGTGACCGGCGGGGCAGGTTTCCGGTGGTCCGGTCTGTCGCACGCAGAACTGGATCGATACGGACAGGCTGCGCGAACCGGACGGACGACGACGCGCCGTCTCCCGCCCACGCCGGCGGCACCAGCTAGCAGTTGCCCAGCCTCTTGAGTTACCCTCGAGTCCGGTCATGAGTGCCAGCGTCAAGCCCCGGCTTGCTGGCCGGCAACCCTCCATCCGCGGTGGGGTGCCCCGGGAGACGACCAGGTTGAGCAGCCGTACATCGGCTGCGAGGCAAGCGCGGGTCCGCCACCACGGACCCGGATGACTGGGTGAGTGGAGGCTTCCTATGCGTCGCTGTCTGTGATTCGTGCGAGTTCGCGCACCCCTTCGTCGTACCTAAAAACTCACAGGAGACACCCCTAACATGACCACTGAGGCCATCGACCCCACCGCGCGCTGGAGCTTCGAGACGAAGCAGATCCACGCAGGTCAGAGCCCCGATAGCGCCACCAATGCGCGGGCGCTGCCGATCTACCAGACGACGTCGTACACGTTCCGCGACACCGACCACGCCGCCGCGCTGTTCGGGCTGGCCGAGCCGGGCAACATCTACACCCGCATCATGAACCCGACCACCGATGTGGTCGAGCAGCGCGTCGCTGCTCTCGAGGGCGGCGTGGCGGCGCTGTTCCTGTCGTCCGGGCAGGCTGCCGCGACCTTCGCGATCCTGAACATCGCGGGCACCGGCGACCACGTCGTGGCGTCGCCGCGGCTGTACGGCGGCACCTACAACCTGCTGCACTACACACTGCCCAAGCTCGGTGTCGAGGTCAGCTTCGTGGCGGACCCCGACGACCTCGACTCGTGGCGCGCCGCCGTACGGCCGAACACCAAGGCCTTCTTCGCCGAGACCATCTCCAACCCGAAGATCGACATCCTGGACATCCCGGGCGTCTCGGGCGTCGCGCACGACAACGGCGTGCCGCTGATCGTCGACAACACCGTCGCCACCCCGTACCTGATCCAGCCGCTGGCCCACGGCGCCGACATCGTCGTGCACTCGGCCACCAAGTACCTGGGCGGGCACGGCTCGGCGATCGCCGGCGTCATCGTCGACGGTGGCACCTTCGACTGGACCAACGGCAAGTTCCCGGGCTTCACCGAGCCCGACCCGAGCTACCACGGCGTGGTGTTCGCCGACCTGGGCGCACCGGCCTACGCGCTCAAGGCGCGCGTGCAACTGCTGCGCGATCTGGGCAGCGCCGCCGCGCCCTTCAATTCCTTCCTCATCGCGCAGGGATTGGAAACGCTGTCTCTGCGCGTTGAACGCCATGTGTCCAACGCGCAGAAGGTCGCCGAGTACCTCGAGGGCCGCCCGGACGTGCTGTCGGTGAACTACGCCGGCCTGCCGTCGTCCCCGTGGTACGAGCTGGGCCGCAAGCTGGCCCCCAAGGGCACCGGCGCGGTGCTGTCGTTCGAACTGACCGGCGGCGTCGAGGCCGGCAAGGCGTTCGTGAACGCGCTGACGCTGCACAGCCACGTCGCCAACATCGGTGATGTCCGGTCGCTGGTGATCCACCCCGCGTCGACGACGCACCAGCAGCTGACCGCCGAGGAGCAGCTGGCCTCGGGTGTCACCCCGGGCCTGGTGCGGCTGGCTGTCGGCATCGAGGGCATCGAAGACATCCTCGCCGACCTGGAGCAGGGCTTCGCTGCTGCTGGATCGGTGGGGGGTGCCGACCGAAAGGCGGCCTTGGTGTGACGATTATCGACGTGCCCGTGTCTGACATCTCCGCAGCGCCGCTGCTGCCTGCCGAAGGCGAGACCGGTGTGGTGAACATCGGCTCGCTGACGCTGGAGAGCGGCATCGTGCTGCCCGACGTGTCCATCGCGGTGCAGCGCTGGGGTGAGCTGTCCCCCGCCGCCGACAATGTCGTGATGGTGCTGCACGCGCTGACCGGTGACTCCCACGTCACCGGGCCGGCCGGGCCGGACCATCCGACGGGCGGCTGGTGGGATGGCGTCGCCGGTCCGGGTGCCCCGATCGACACCGACCGCTGGTGCGCCATCGCCACCAACGTGCTCGGCGGCTGCCGCGGGTCGACGGGTCCCAGCTCGCTCGCTCCCGACGGAAAGCCCTGGGGCTCACGGTTTCCCGCCATCACCGTGCGCGACCAGGTGAACGCCGACCTGGCGGCGCTTGCCGCCCTCGGCATCACCCAGGTGGCCGCGGTCGTCGGTGGCTCGATGGGTGGCGCGCGGGCGCTGGAATGGCTTGTGGGACATCCCGACACGGTGCGGGCCGGGCTGGTGCTGGCGGTCGGCGCGCGGGCCACCGCGGACCAGATCGGCACGCAGTGCGCGCAGGTCGCGGCCATCAAGGCCGACCCGAACTGGGCGGGCGGCGACTATTACCTGACGGGGCTCACCCCGGACGACGGCATCCAGATCGCCCGCCGGTTCGCGCACCTGACGTACCGCGGCGAGAAGGAACTCGACGACCGGTTCCGCAACACCGCGCAGAACCACGAAAAGAGTTCCAGCGACGGCCTTTACGCGGTCGAGAGCTACCTGGAGTACCAGGGCCGCAAGCTGGCCGCACGGTTCGACGCGGGCACGTATGTGGCGCTGACGGATGCGCTGAGCAGTCACGATGTCGGGCGCGGACGCGGTGGGGTCGCGGCGGCCCTGCGGTCCTGTCCGGTGCCGGTGATCGTCGGCGGCATCACGTCCGACCGGCTGTATCCCATTCGGCTGCAAGAGGAACTGGCGACGTTGTTGCCGGGCTGTCCGGGCCTCGAGGTCATCGAGTCCGACTACGGCCACGACGGTTTCCTGGTCGAGACCGACAAGGTGGGCCTGCTGATCCGGCAGACCCTGGACTTGGCGTCCCGGTGACGGGCGAACGCTCGCTGTCCTTCGGGGAGCAGGCCGCCGCGTACGAACGCGGACGGCCGTCCTACCCGCCGGAGTCCATCAACTGGCTGCTGCCCGCGGGGACCGTCGACGTCCTCGACCTCGGCGCCGGTACCGGCAAGCTGACCGTCCGGCTGGCCGAGCGCGGCCTGGCCGTCACTGCCGTCGACCCGATCCCCGAGATGCTCGAGGTGCTCAGCGGGTCGTTGCCGTCGGTGCCGGCCCTGCTCGGCACGGCCGAGGAAATCCCGTTGCCGGACAACAGTGTCGACGCGGTCCTGGTCGCGCAGGCCTGGCACTGGTTCGACCCGGAACGGGCCGCGGCCGAAGTGGCCCGAGTGCTGCGACCGGGCGGCCGGCTGGGTCTGGTCTGGAACATCCGCGACGAGCGGCTGGGCTGGGTCAAGGAATTGAACCGCATCATCGGCTGCGAGCACGACCCGTCCGCTGACTCACTGTGCGGCGACTTCACCGACATCGAGACCCACCGCTTCGAGTGGACGAGTTACCTTACGCCGCAAGCGCTTCTGGACCTCGTCGCGTCCCGTAGCTACTGCATCACCTCGCCGGCCGACGTGCGCCGGAAGGTGCTGGGCGAGGTGCGCGAGCTGCTGAGCACGCACCCCGCGCTGGCCAGCAGCACCGGATTGGCGTTGCCGTACGTCACGCACTGCGTGCGGGCAACCCTCGCCTAGCCGGTTCGGTCGGGCGCGAGAAATCCTCCGATGACCGCGGTACCCGGGCCGACGCGCGCGCCGGGCCCGGGTACCGCGGTCGCCGACAGTGCCCCCAGTTCCCCGCCACATTCGGCGCAGACGGTTTTCGCCGTTGTGGCACAGCCGCATTCGTCATGGACCAGTAGCGCCGGAGGTCCGTCGTCCCCGGCCGTCCACTTGTCGCCCCACGCGAGCAGGGTCGCGATCACCGGGTAGAGGTCGCGCCCCTTGTCGGTGAGCACGTACTCGAAACGCGGAGGCGCGCTCTGGTATTGGCGTCGTGCCACGATCGCGTGGCGCTCCAGATCGTCCAGACGCGCGGCCAGGACGTTCGATGCAATGCCGAGATCACGGCGGATGTCCTCGAACCGGGCCATTCCCGCGAACAGGTCGCGCAGCACCAGGGCCGTCCATCGTGGACCCACGATGTCTAGCGTCCGCGCGATCGAGCAGGAGATGTCGCCGAAGGACTGTTTGGACACTGCACCAGGGTAGTCCATTGCTTTCTGCAATGGACTCTGTTTAAGTGGGTTGCGAATAACAAGTGACACTCAGGGGTCCGGATGACGACAGGTACAGATTCCGTCGCGACGTTCTGCGCGGCCACCCGCAGCGGCGACGTCGACCGCTTCATCGCCGCACTCGCACCCGAGGCCGAGCTGATCTCCCCGCTGTCCGGGCGCATGGTGTTCCGCGGGCGGGACGACCTGCGCGTCCTGCTGACCGCAGTCTACGCGGGGATGCGAAACCTGGAGTGGGAGAACGTCATCGGCGACGGCCCCACGCGGGTCGCAGTGAGTCGCGGGCGCATCGCAGGACTGACCATCACCGATGCCCTGGTGTTCGAACTCGACGATGCGGGATTGATCCGGCGGCTGCGCCCGCATCTGCGGCCGTGGCTCGCGGTGACGGTCTTCGCCCTGTTGCTCGGCCCCAGGCTCGCCGTCCACCCCGGCGTCGCGCGCCGCGCTCTCAGTCGCTGATCTCGGCCGGACCGAACCAGCGCTCCAGGGCCGCGCGCAGGTCGCCGGCATCCGCCGCGGCGAAAGTGTCTGTGGCCCAAGCGACATAGCCGTCGGGCCGGATCAGCATGGCGGCAGGCCCGCCCGCCATGGCGGCTTCCACCGTGTCGACGCGGCGATCCCACGGCGCGACGACGGCGGCCACACCACCGCCGGACAGGTCGAGGACCACGCCCCGACCGCTGTGCAGCAGGTCGGTGAGCCGGCGCCCGTCATCCAACGTCTCGTCCGGCACCATGAATCCGGTGAGGCGGTGGGTGGTGCCACCCATCTCGTAGCGCACGTCCGCCCCCGCCAGTAGTCCGGCCATATGTGCGGTGGCGTCGGGCAACTGGAAGAGTTCGCCGAGAAGCGTGCGCAAGGCGCGCACCTCGGGCCCGGGCGCGGTGAGCGCGATCTGGGCCAGAGAGTGCATCATGACGCGCTCACCGACCGGATAGCGCTCGGACTCATAGGTGTCGATCAACGCCTCGGGCGCCCAGCCATTGATGACTGCCGCCAGCTTCCAGCCCAGATTCAAGGTGTCCTGCAGACCGAGGTTGAGTCCCGGGCCACCCATCGCCGAATGCACATGTGCGGCATCACCGATCAGCAGAATGCGGCCAGAGCGGTACGCGTCGGCTTGCCGGGTGTTCTGGCCGTCGATGCGGCGCATCGCGAACGGACCGGGCCCGGCCGGCACGTCGAACGGCACGTCGACCCCGAGCACCCGCCGCAGGCTCTGCCTCAGCTCGTCGTAGGTCAACTCCCCCGGCGCGCCATCCGGCAGCGAACCGAACTCCAGCGTGCCCAGCATCGGCGGGTCTCCGTGCGCCTCGAAGAAGATCACCATGCCGGTGTCATAGCGGTTGTGCCCAAACGGAATCCGGCCGAATCCGGGCACGTCGAGCTCGCCGTCGGCGGTGCGGAACCCGTCGGCGATGTGCACGTGCGCCAACCGGGCCACCGTCGGCGACGTGTGCCCCGGAAAGCCGATACCGGACTGCTTCCGGACGGTGCTACGGCCGCCGTCGGCACCCACCAGCCAATCGGCTTGCAGCACATAGGCGCCGTCGGGCGCCGCCACGTCGACGGTGACGCCGTCACGACCTGCCGACAGGGCCGTCACGGCGTGTCCCCATCGCACCTCGACCCCGAGAGCCTGTGCCCGCTCGTACAGCAGCTGAACCAATCGAGGCTGCTTCATCAGCACAGCACGCATCGGATTGTCCTCGACACCAACAAAATTCAGCGGCAGGCCGGAGAACATCCAGCCATAGGCGGACTGTGGCGCGTTGGGATCGCCCGTGAATGCCTGGTAGAGACCACGCATGTCGAGCTGCCGGATCACCTGTCCGACAAGGCCGTTGGCCTTGGGCTCGTCGCCCGGTCCGGGCAGCGCATCGAGGATGACCGGTTTGATGCCGGCGAGGGCGAGTTCGCAGGCCATCGTCAGGCCGTTGGGTCCGGCGCCGGAAATCACGACGTCAGCGGGCATGGTCACTCCTTCGTTCTGGTCGGTTCAGGCAGTCCCGCGATGACGGCGTCGAAACCCGCACGCATCAGGCCGGTGATGGCCACCGGCGGATCGGCGTTGGCGTACGCCTCCATCGCGGTGTCCCCGATGGCGCGGACGACGGCCACCACCAGGCGCGGGTACATGTCGTCGGGGCCGAGGCCCGTTCGCTCGGCGATGGCCGCCACCCAGTCCTGGTAGAGGATCTGCGGCACCGCGTTGCGAACCTCGGTTCGCATCAACAGTTTTCGGACTTCGACGAGTTCGCGGCGGTCCGGGATGAGATCGGCACCGGTGATGTCGACCATCTCTTCTTCCAGCGTGCCCGTCACGGCCACGATGATCGACGTCCACAGCGGTTCGTCGGCCGGCCGCGACCGGAACGTCGCGACACTGCGCTGCATCCGCTCGGCGATGCGGTAAGCCAGCGCCTCGTACTTGCCACTGAAGTAGTTGTTGAACGTCCGTAGGGACACTCCCGCCAGCGCCGCGATCTCCTCGCGCGTGACGGCGTCCAACCCGCCGCGGTCGAACGCCAGTTGCAGCGCCGCATCACTGAGCGCCCGACGGGTGTCGAGCTTCTTTCGTTCGCGCAGACCGGTTTCAGCTGAATCGGGCATGCCGCCACCGTACCGGCAATTTTGCACACCGGGCAACTTTGCCCAGCGGGCAATTTCCTGTGAATATAACTGACTCAAGTCATTGACTCAGGTCAGTAAAACGGGTACAACTTGAGCCACCATGACCCGCGCCACCGCCAAACCGTCGCTGCGAGAAGCCAAACGGCTGGAAACCCGCCAGCGCGTCCTCGATGCGGCGATCACCGAGTTCAAGCGCGCGGGAATGGCAGATGCCGACGTCGGAGCCATCATCAGATCGGCGGGCGTCGCACACGGCACGTTCTACTTCCACTTCCCGACGAAGGAGCACGTGCTCTTCGAGCTCGAACGCCAAGCCGAGGAGACCGCGGGCCGCGAGCTCGCCACCTTCCTGCAGACCCCCCACACCCTCGAAGAGGCACTGAACGAGGTGGTCCGGGTCATCGTTGCCGTCGAACAGCGGCTCGGCCGGCTGCTCTTCAAAGACGTGCTGGCCCTGCACTTCTCCTCCAACCGGCCGCTCGACGACGAATGGACCGACCACCGGGTGATCGTGCTGGTGGTGCAGGAGATCGAACGGGCCCGCCAGGCCGGTGAGGCCGATGCGGATGTCGACGCGTTCCACAGCGCGGTCTACTTCCTGCTCAGCCTCTATGCCCTGCTGACCACGAGTCGCGGCGCGGACCAGATCCGCACCGCACTGCTGGACAACTTCGTCCACACCGCGCTGCGAGGTATCGCGGCCCGATAACCGGAGGAGACACCATGTGGCAGGAGATCGCCCGCCTCGCCATCGCGTGGGGCGCGATGGCCGCTCTCATCGCGTTCTGGTACTGGATGTTCTCGAACATCGGCACCTTCTGAGCCGGCCGGTCCGCCAGTGTCCCAATCGATTACCGCCGCAGAGCTCGAACACGCCTGCACACTGACCGCGGTGGCGCTGTCGGAGCGCCGGCGGGCCGGGGCGCGGCTGATCTCCGGCGACCTGCGCCACTTCGGTTTGAGCGCAAGCCGTTCCGTCGTCCATGTCCCCTACCCGGCACCGGCACCCGACTGGTCGCTGCGGACCTACACGTGTGGTGTTGCCCTGCAGTGCGCGCCGTCGAAAGACCGCATCGCGCAGTACCCACTGCACCGGTTGTCACAGCGCGAACTCGCTGCGCTCCGCCTGGTCGAGGGGGCAGTGGCACTGGGTTGGCTGGCGGGGCGTTGGCCCGGCCTGCTTCCCGAAGCGCGTCGGGTGCTGCCCGAACTGGAGTCGGCCGATCCGGACCTCTGCGCAACCGAAATCCTTTCCCGCACAGATACATTGGCGCGCTCGCCGGAACGGTTGCCGGACTATCCCGTGCTCGGCGCACTGCCGGTGAGCTCGGGCGCGACCCGCACACTGGCGAGCGCGATCCGGCGCACCCTCGGCCGCATGCCGTGGTCCTCATCCCGCTCGGACACCCAACGGCTGATGTCGATCCCGGTCGGCGGCGAGGGCGGGGTGCGCAACGCCAATCTGCCGCCGGCCAGCCGGCCCGACGACGACGACCTCGACATCCAGCCCGACCAACGCGCGGGAATCCCCTACCCTGAATGGAATTCGTGGCGTGGCCAGTTCCTGCCCGATCACGTCGCGGTACTCGAACGGCGACAGACCCGGCACGACCGCCGCGGTGGCGCGTCGCCTGACATCCGGCGCTGGTTCGATGAGCCCACCCACCGCACGATGGTCAACCGACTGGAGGATGGCAGCGACCTCGATGTCGACGCCTACGTCGCGGCCTACGCGGACGGGCGCGCCGGGTCACAGCAGGAGCCAAAGGTGTTCCGCGCCTTACTGCCAAGTGCGCGTGACACCGTCACCGCCGTACTGATGGATGGCAGCTCGTCGCTGGGTATCCATCAGGGCCGGGTGTTCGACCTCGAATTGGCTTGTGCCGACGCACTTTCCCGAGCCATGACCGTGGCCCGCGAGCGCCACGGCATCTTCGTCTTCAGTGGCAACACCCGCCATCGCGTCGAGGTTCGATGCCTGAAAGATTTCAGCGACAACCACTTTGCGCTGCCCAGCAGGTCGGGTCTGGTGACCGGTGGGTACACCCGACTCGGCGCGCCGATCCGGCACGTGACCAGCCGCCTCCTCACCCAGCCCGCGCAGCGTCGGGTTCTCATCGTGATCGGCGACGGGCTCATCTCCGACGAAGGCTACGAAGGCCGGTACGCCTGGGCCGACGTCGCACACGCCGTCGCTGAAGCCGACGAGGCGGGTGTCGGCGTCTATTACCTGGGCCTGGGGCCGGTCCGGGTGGATCCGTTGCCCGAAGTTTTCGGCGCACGCCGATCCCGGCGGATCCGCCACGTCGAGGAACTCCCCCGCGTTCTGGCGCACGTACACCGAGAGTTGGTATCCGCATGAGTGATTCCCCATACCTGCCGGCCGGCGACGAGGTGACCACGTTCAGTCAGGCGTATCAGCGTCGGCTGCCGGTCATGCTCACCGGGCCGACGGGCTGCGGCAAGACGCGCTTCGTCGAGCACATGGGAAACCTGTTGGGGCGCCCCGTGGTCACCATCAGCTGTCATGACGACCTCACCAGTTCGGACCTGGTCGGCCGGTTCGTCGTCGCCGGCGGTGACGTGCTCTGGACCGACGGCCCCCTGACCCGCGCCGTCAAAGATGGCGCCATCTGCTATCTCGACGAGGTGGTGGAGGCGCGCCATGACTCGCTGGCGATTCTGCATTCGCTGACCGACCACCGCCGCACCCTCTATCTGGACCGCGCCGGCGAAGTGGTACCGGCACCCGATTCCTTCCTGCTCGTCTGCTCTTACAACCCGGCGTACCGGCATTCGCTCAAGGACCTCAAACCGTCGTTCCGGCAGCGCTTCGTCACCATCGCGATGACCTATCTACCACCCGACCGTGAGGCCGAAGTCCTCGTCGGCGAAACCGGTATCGACATCGGCGCCGCATCGCGGCTCGTGCAGTGCGCCAACAGCATTCGCCAGGCCGACGACGCCTTCCATTTCGAGCCGCCGTCGACTCGAGTGCTGGTCTCGGCGGCGCACCTGGTCGCCGCGGGTGCCGACGAGATGTCGGCCGCCGAGGCCGCGGTACTGGCCCCGCTGAGCAGCGACGGCGCCATCAGCGAAGGCCTGCGGGAGATCGCCGCCGCGTGCCTGCAACCCGCGGGTATCCGCTGACCACGAATGTCACAGTCAGAAAAGGAGTTTCACGACCATGAATGAGCAGGACCGCAAACGCAAACGGGCGCTGATCGTCTTCCAGCTTTTCGCCTACGGCTGGCTACTGGCGATGTTCCTGATCCAGCTGCACATGTCGATCGTCCGTGGCTGGTGGTCGCTGTGAGTTCGACGACCATCCCCACGGTCGGCTACGACCAGCACCACGACGAATCCCGGCAAGCGCAACGACAAGCCGACCGCTGGCTGATCACCGGCACGCTGTTGATGGGATCGATGTTCATCGGGTTCGTCGGGCTGCCGTTCTTCCTGCGCGGCGTCTGGCTTCAACGACGCGCGCAGAAGGCCGGACTGTCGGTGCGGCCGATCATCGTGACGCTCATCGGCTATCTGGTGATCCTCGACGCCGCGCTCAATAGCATCGGGTGGTCATTGGATCTGCTGGCCAATCACACGCTGCTGAACCGCACCATCATCACGGCGTGGGGCAACATGTTCGACGCCGGATACTTCTGGCACTACAACGAACTGTGGATCGGCGGGGCCGGCGCACCGGGCGAAAAAGCTTGGGAAGTCGCGTTGATCCTGACAGTGTTCACCATGCGCATCGCGGCCGGCATCGCCTTCCTGCAGATGAAGCGGTGGGGGCACCAGTGGCTCATCATCACCTGCTGGTTCGGCATCGTCATCTGGATCGGTTACACGTTCAACATGACGATGTTCGCCGACATCCGTTATGCCGGTGTGGTTTTCCCCGTCGTCGGCTGGTGGCTGTACGACATCTTCTACATCACGCCGTTCCTGGCCATCCCCTACCTGCATACCGTCAATCGCGAAATCTTCAGCGACTAAAGGAATTCCATGACCACCACCGAAGCCGAATCGACACCGGACCTCCCCCTGGGCACCACACCCGTCTACGCCAACATGCACAAGTGGCTCAAGCGCGGGCTCTTCATCTGCCTGTTCGGCCTCGTCATCGAGGGGTCGTTCACCATGCCGGCGCTGGCCGTCTGGTACGGCTGGCCGACGTTGTCATTCAGAGAGATCTGCAGCGAGCTGATGAAGGTGCGCTACTCCGACGACACCGTGGAATGCAAATTCCCCTACGACTTTTCAGGTGCGCCGTTCGGTGGACCCGCGGAAGCGACCGGGCAGAAGACTGCCCAGGACACCTGGGGCGTGCAGCCGGTGCCGCACTACCACCGGCTCGGCTTCCGGGAGCTGGTGCAGATTCACGAGGACCGGCTCGCCCGCACCGGCGGTCACTGACCGGGATTTGTGCACGATTTTCCGCGGTGAGCGCGGAAAATCGTGCACAAATCGCTGGGGCGCTGGGGCTCAGAAGGCGTAGGCGCCGAACCGGCCCCAGGCGACGAACAGGGCAAGACCCAGCAGCACCACGTTGACGGCCACGTTGGGGTACTCCTTGCGCCGGCCGTGCGTGACGATGGCGCCGACCATGACCACCGCCAGGCCGAGGGCGGCCAGCGGGGTGAGTACCGGGAGGATGTGCACCAGCGGCGGCACGATCAGGCCGATCGCGCCGGCCACTTCGGCCACGCCGATCCCGCGGATGGCGTTCGGGTCCACGTCGGCAAGTCCGCCGAGGCCCTGCGCGACCAGCTTCTCCTTGGGCAGGACCAGCTTCATGACGCCGCTTCCGGCGAAGACGAATGCCAGTACGCCGGCGACGATCCACAGTGCCGTGTTCATATTGAGCTCCTCAGGGCTGAAGTTTCACGGTCGGAATGACCCGATCGGATTAAACGGACTTTAGTCCGATTCAATTCCCCGCGCGAGTGCGGCGTGAACGCGTCGCCGCTAGATCGGGGCGACGCGGTCGGCCCAGGGCATCGCTTCCTCCAGTTGAGCGGCCAGTCGGATGAGGAGCGATTCACCTCCGAGCGGAGCCACGAACTGGACACCGAGCGGCAGGCCGTCGGCGGTCCAGTGCAACGGCAACGAGATGGCCGGTCGACCGGTCAGATTCGCCAATTGCGTATACGGCACCCAGCCCAGGTTCTTCTCCACCATGTCGTCGACGATCTTCGTGTAGCGCAGGAAGGATGCGGTGCGGGTCTTGAGCAGCACGTCGACCGCGGGCCGCAGGGCGGCCGGCAGGTCGAACTCGCCGATCTTCGGGGGCGGCGTCGCCAACGTCGGCGTCAGTAGCAGGTCGTAGGACTCGAAGAACGTGGTGAGCCGGCGGGCATGGTCGTGGCGCCGTTGCACAGCGGCCACGTAGTCGACGCTGCTGGTCGCGCGCCCGAGCGCCGCCATGATCAGCGTCTCGCGCTCGAACGCATCGTCGCTCGCACCCGTCAGTCGCTTGGCATCAGCGACCTCCCAAGCCAAGAACACGAACCAGGTGAGCAGGAAGTCCCGCGCCAACTCACCGTCGTCGAACGGCGCCTGCGGCAATTCCTCCACGTGGTGGCCGAGTTCGGCCAGGGTGCGCACCGTCGCCTCCACCGCCGCGAACGCCTCAGGGTGCGGCGCCGGCGTGATCGCTGCGGGCACCCGGACGCCGATCCGCAGTTTCGCCGGGCGCTCACCCACAGCCGACGCGAACGGCGACGTCGGCATCCCCGGAACATAGGGTCCGCAGGGCTCGCCGCCGCTGATGACGTCAAACATCGCGGCGGTGTCGCGCACCGTCCGCGAGACCACCCCCTGCACTGCGGCGCCGTGCATCAGCTCGCCGCTGCCGGGACCGAAGGGGGTCAGCCCGCGTCCGGGCTTCAGCCCGACCAGTCCGCAGCAGGCCGCCGGGATGCGCGTTGATCCGCCACCGTCGTTGGCACCGGCGCAGGGGACGATTCCCGCGGCGACCGCAGCGGCCGAACCGCCCGACGAGCCGCCCGGCGTTCGCGTCAGGTCCCACGGATTGCGCGCGGGTCCCCAGACCTCGGGTTCGGAAATGGCCGTCGCGCCGAACTCCGGCAGGTTGGTCTTGCCGAATATCACCAACCCGGCGTCGAGCCAGCGCTGCACGATCGTCGCGTGTTCCTTGGCCGGCAACGACTTCAAGGAACGGGAGCCGTGTGAGCTCGGCAAGCCCGCGTAGTCCTGCCCCAGGTCTTTGATCAGGAAGGGCACACCCGCAAATGGACCGCTGAGCTCGTCCGACGGCTCTACGGCGGGAATGTCGCGCACGACGGCGTTGATCTTGGGGTTCACCGCTGCGGCCCGGTCCCGGGCCAGTGTCAGCAGTTCGGTGGCCGACACCTCCTTGTCGGCGACCAGCTTCGCCAACCCGGTGGCGTCGAATCTGCGGTACTCATCGAAGTTCACGGTGCGATCTTGCGTCCGGCCGGGACGTCGCTCTTGACATATCGAGACACGGATTTCGACACTGACGAACGTGGACGAGTCGATCAGAGCCGGCGTGCTGCAGGACTTCGCCCCGTTCATCCGCGAACTTTCCGGCGACCCCGACCGGTTGTACCGGCAGAGCGGACTGGACCCGGATGTATTGCACGATGCCGAAACGATGGTCCCCCTCGACGCCGTCGCGCTCCTCCTCGAGAACGCAGCCCGGCAGCACCGGCTGCCCACGCTCGGCCTCCAGCTCGGCAGCCGTCAGGACCTGTCGATATTGGGCCTGCTCGCCGTGGTCGTGCAGAACAGCGACACGGTGTACGAGGCGACGGCCAACGCATCCCGGTATCTGTTCTTTCACAGCCCCTGCTACGAATTGGTCATCGAGGACCCCAGCCCGCACCTGCCCGGCTGCATCACGGTGCGTTTCGACGTCCAACTCGAGCGCGCGGTCCCGCAGCGGCAGTTGATCGATGCGTACCTGTCGTCGACATACCGGATGGCACAGAGTCTTTCGCCGATTCCACTGCGCCTGCAGGGCGTATCCCTCCCACACTCGCCGGTCGGAGAACGCAGTGCCTACCGTTCCCATTTCGATGCGCCTGTCGCATTCGAACAGCCCTACGCAGCAATACATTTGGAGCGCAATCTGCTGCACGCTCGGATCCAGTCCATCAAGCCGCACCTCCGCAGCCAGGCGATCGCGTACATCGCCACTCGTTATCCCGAAGCCGGACAAAGCCTTTCCGAACGCGTACAGCGCACACTGAAGAGCACCATCGGAGCCAACCGGGGCACCAAAGCGGAGATCGCCGATCTGCTCAACATGCACCCCCGTACGTTGCAGCGGCGTCTGTCAGCCGAGCACGCCACGTTCGAGGACATCCGGGCCGATGTCTACCGGTCAGCGACGCGCCGGCTGCTACTCGAAACCGAGCTGCCACTGAGCCAAGTCGCGGCCGTGCTCGGCTACTCCGAACAGTCGTCCATGACGAGGTCGGTCAAGCGCTGGTTCGGGGTCACCCCGGCACAGCTGCGCAAGGACGGCCCGGTCGCACTGCTCCCGATTGCGTGAGGCGCCGGCCTCGGATCAAAAAGCTAGGCAGTACCCAACGGATTGATGGTCCATGCCACGTACAGCATGACGGCGCTGACCGACGCTGTTGTCGCGACGTCGATGATCCGGCTGCGCACCACGAGCAGGCCGGCACGGTCATCGGTCAGCAGCAGCCGCATGACCGCAGCGATCCCGACGCCGATCGCCATCACCAGCGCGCCGCGGCGCCAGTAGCCGCCGACCACCAACGCGAACGCCACCACGAAGAACACGCCCACCGACAGGATCGGCCATTGGCCGCGGAGCACCTTGCGGGCGAATTCCTTTGCGGTCAAGACAGTTTCGCCTCCTCGGCCTCGACGACGTTGGCCAGCAGGAAGGCCCGGGTCAGCGGTCCGACGCCACCGGGGTTGGGCGACACGTGACCGGCGACCTCCCACACGTCGGGGTGGACGTCGCCGGCGAGCTTGCCGTCGACCCGACTGACACCCACGTCGACGACGGCCGCGCCCGGTTTGACCATGTCGGCAGTCAGCATGTGCGGTACACCGACCGCCGCGATGATGATGTCGGCCTGCCGGGTCAGCGCCGGCAGATCACGAGTTCCGGTGTGGCACAACGTCACTGTCGCGTTCTCCGAACGCCGCGTGAGCAGCAGGCCCATCGGCCGGCCCACGGTGACGCCGCGGCCGATCACCACGACATGCGCGCCGGCGATCGGCACCTCGAAACGGCGCAGCAAGTGCACGATGCCGCGCGGCGTGCACGGCAGCGGCGCGGGCTCGTTCAGCACCAACCGGCCCAGGTTGGTCGGGTGCAGCCCGTCGGCGTCCTTGTCGGGGTCGATGCGCTCCAGCGCGGCGTTCTCGTCGAGGTGCTTGGGCAGCGGCAGCTGCACGATGTAGCCCGTGCACTCCGGGTTGGCGTTCAGTTCGTCGATGACGGCGTTGAGCTCGGCCTGGCTGATGTCGGCGGGCAGGTCGCGGCGGATCGAGTTGATGCCGACCTTGGCGCAGTCGGCGTGCTTGCCGCGCACGTAGGCGTGTGAGCCCGGGTCGTCGCCGACCAGCACCGTGCCCAGACCCGGTGTCCGGCCGGCAGCAGTCAAGGCCGCCACCCGTTTGGTCAGGTCTGTGAAGATCTCGTCGCGTGTGGCCTTGCCGTCCAGCGTGAATGCACCCACGACGAACATTGTGTCAGGCCCGCGGAAACCGCCGTTGACACCACCCAGGACGACGTGGTCAGCTGCGGAAGTGAACACCCAGCCCAATGTGTCCACTGACGTCTTCAGTGCGGCCAAGCTCGGTCCGATCACGTTGCGGAACCGGGTGATCAAGGCGGCGACGTTCGAGGCGGCGACCCCGGATGCGCTGGTCACCGACGATTTGATCCGGTATCACCGGTTGCCGGCCGCCGGTGGGGTGGGGATGACGACGGTCGCC
>Ga0209051_1000329_pt1 | contig 71438 bp, 53 predicted proteins | sample AraplaCvi_mMS_r2_2_FD_184286 | JGI IMG/M metagenome (GOLD analysis project Ga0209051, IMG submission 184286) | Arabidopsis root microbial communities from North Carolina, USA - plate scrape MF_Cvi_mMS_r2 (SPAdes) (version 2) | ecosystem: Host-associated > Plants > Roots > Endosphere | place...
CACCGCCGGACGCGTCCGCTTGAACCGCTCCGGAAACCGTCAACTCAACGCTGCCTTACACCGCATCGCCATCACCCAACTGCGCATCCCCGGCAGCGCCGGCCAGCAGTACTACCGCGGCCGCCTCGCCGACGGCAAGGCAACCAAAGAAGCCCTACGCTGCCTCAAACGCCACCTCAGCCGAACCGTCTACCGCAGCCTCCACACCGACCTGCACCTCAACCCATCACACCAAAAACCCCAAACACCCCTGGCCGCTTGACATAGGAGCAATGGCCGCTCGCGCAAAGGGGGGCAGGCGTTAAAAGCCCAGCTTCCCAAGCTGTTTCGGGTCGCGCTGCCAGTTCTTGGCGATCTTCACGCGCAGGTTCAGATACACCTTGGTGCCGAGCAGCTTCTCGATCTGCGTGCGCGCCGCCGTGCCGACCTCACGCAACCGGGAGCCACCCTTGCCGATCACGATGCCCTTCTGGCTGTCGCGCTCGACGTAGATGATGGCGTGGATGTCGCACATCTCGCCCTGCTCCGGGGTGCGGCCCTCGCGCTCGGTGAACTCCTCGATGACCACCGCCAGTGAGTGCGGCAGCTCGTCACGCACACCTTCCAGCGCGGCCTCGCGGATGAGCTCCGCGATGAGCACTTCCTCGGGTTCGTCGGTGAGTTCGCCGTCCGGGTAGAACGCCGGGCCCGGCGGCAGCTTGCTTGCCAGCACGTCGATCAGGACGTCGACCTGTTCACCCGCCACCGCGGACACCGGCACGATCTCGGCCGTGCCCTCGGTGAGCTCGCTGACCGCCAGCAGCTGCGCGGCCACCTTGTCGCGCGGCACCTTGTCGGTCTTGGTGACGACCACCAGCAGCGTGGTTCTCGGTGCGACGGTACGGATCTGCTGATAGATCCAGCGGTCGCCGGGCCCGATGGCCTCGTCCGCCGGGATGCACAGGCAGATGATGTCGACCTCGGAATAGGTGTCCTTGACCAGTTCGTTGAGCCGCTGGCCGAGCAGCGTGCGCGGCCGGTGCAGCCCGGGGGTGTCCACCAGGATGATCTGGAAGTCCTCGCGGTGCACGATGCCACGGATGGTGTGCCGCGTGGTCTGCGGCCGATTCGACGTGATCGCGACCTTGGTGCCGACGAGCGCGTTGGTCAGCGTCGACTTGCCGGTGTTCGGCCGGCCGACCAAACAGACGAAGCCGGAACGGAATTCGTCACTCATCGGGTTCTCCTTCTTCAACATCCTCAGCGCGTTCTGGCTCTACCGGGATCACCAGCACGGTGCCGATCCGGACCCGGCCGCGGTGGTCCCGGCCGCCCTCGGCCCGCAATTGGAGCGTCGCCGGGTGTTGCGATCGATGCGACGGGAACGACACCCGGACCTCGGCGCCCGGCAGCGGCACGCGCCCCAGTTCGTGCGCCAGGAGCCCGCCGACGGTGTCCACATCCAGGTCGCCGTCGACCTCGAAGCCGCACAGCTCGGCCAGGTCCTCCAGCGGCAACCGGGCCGACACCCGAAATCGGTTGTCGCCCAGTTCTTCTACCGGCAGCACCTCGTCGGTGTCGTACTCGTCGGCGATCTCACCGACGATCTCCTCCAGCACGTCCTCGATCGACACCAGGCCGGCGATCGCGCCGTATTCGTCGACCAGCAACGCCATGTGGTTGCGGGTGCGCTGCATCTCGCTGAGCAGGGCGTCGAGTGGTTTGGAGTCCGGCATGAACACCGCGGGACGCATCACCGCGGCCACCTTGGTCTCGCGGCCGCCGTTCGTGGAGTTGTAGGTCTGCTCCACAAGGTCTTTGAGATAGACGACGCCGACGACGTCGTCCACATTCTCGCCGATCACCGGGAGTCGGGAGTGTCCGCTGCGCACCGCCAACGAGGTCGCCTGCCCGGCCGACTTGTCGCTCTCGATCCACACCATCTCGGTGCGGGGCACCATGACCTCGCGGGCGGGGGTGTCGCCGAGTTCGAAGACGGACTTGATCATCCGCCGCTCTTCGGCGGCCACGACACCACGCTGCTGCGCGAGGTCGACGACCTCGAGCAACTCGATTTCCGAGGCGAAGGGTCCGTTGCGGAAGCCCCGGCCCGGTGTCAAGGCGTTTCCGATGAGCACCAGCAGCCGGCTGATCGGGGTCAGCAGCACCGCGATCACCTGCAGCGGCAGCGCCGACAGCAGTGAGATGGAGTAGGCGTTCTGCCGCCCGACGGTGCGGGGGCCGACGCCGATGGCGACGAAGCTGACGACGACCATGATGGCCGCCGCGGACACCAGTGCCCAGCCCCGGCTCAGCTGTTCATCGAGATAGTCGACGAGCATGACGGTCGCCGACGCCTCGCAGACAACCCGAAGCAGCACAACGAGGTTGACGTACTGCGGCCGGTTGCGGACGATCTTCGCCAGCCGCACCGCACCGGGCCGTTCATCGCGGATCAGCTCATCGACGCGGGCGATGGAGACGGTGTTGATTGCGGCATCGATGGCCGCGAACAGCCCGCCGATCACGACGAGCACTATGGCGCCGATCAACGGCGTCAACCCGGTCACGGTTCGTCGAAGTACCGCGACTTGTCCAGCAGCCGGCGGTCTTTCTCGGTCTGCCGATCCTTGTGGTAGGCGTGCACCTGGTCGGCGACCCACTCTTCGAGCAGCTGACGCTGCAGGTCGAACATCTCTTTTTCCTCGTCGGGCTCGGCGTGGTCGTAGCCCAGCAGATGCAGCACGCCGTGCACGGTCAGCAGCGCCAGCTCATGGCCCAGCGAATGTCCCGCGGCCTCAGCCTGATTCGCGGCGAACTCGGGACACAGCACGATGTCGCCGAGCATCGAGGGCCCCGGCTCTGGCGCGTCCGGGCGGCCGCCGGGTTCGAGCTCGTCCATGGGGAAGCTCATCACATCGGTGGGGCCCGGCAGGTCCATCCAGCGCATGTGCAGGTCGGCCATGGCCGACTGGTCGACCAGCACCATCGAGAGTTCAGCGGCGGGGTTCACGTCCATCTTGGAGATGACGAACCGCGCCACGCTGATCAGCTCGTCTTCGGATACGTCGACCCCCGACTCGTTGGAAACCTCGACCGTCACTGCGTCACCGCCTCGTCCGGCCGGTGGCTCTACGGTGCGCGCGGTTGGCCAGACCGTGCTCGCTCACTTTGGCTTCCGCCGCTTCATACGCGTCGACGATCTCCGAAACCAGCTTGTGGCGCACCACATCTGCACTCGTGAGCTCGGCGATGTCGATGTCCTCGATGCCGTCGAGGACATCGATTGCGGTCCGCAGTCCCGACGTCTGGCCGCCCGGCAGGTCGATCTGGGTGACGTCACCGGTCACCACGATCTTGGAGCCAAAGCCCAAGCGGGTCAGGAACATCTTCATCTGCTCGGCGGTGGTGTTCTGCGCCTCGTCGAGAATGATGAAGGCGTCGTTGAGGCTCCGGCCCCGCATGAAGGCCAGCGGCGCAACCTCGATAACCCCGGCTGCCATCAGCTTCGGGATCATCTCGGCGTCCATCATGTCGTGCAGCGCGTCGTACAGCGGCCGCAGATACGGGTCGATCTTCTCGTTGAGCGTGCCCGGCAGGAAGCCGAGCCGCTCCCCCGCCTCGACGGCGGGACGCGTCAGGATGATCCGGCTGACCTGTTTGGTCTGTAATGCGCTGACGGCCTTGGCCATTGCCAGATAGGTCTTGCCGGTACCGGCGGGACCAATGCCGAAGACGATGGTGTGGGCGTCGATGGCGTCGACGTAGCGCTTCTGGTTGAGCGTCTTGGGCCGGATTGTCTTGCCGCGCCGCGACAGGATGTCGAGCGTCAGCACCTGCGCCGGCGACTCGGCGTCGGCGCCGTCGAGCATGCCGACGCTGCGGCGGACGACGTCCGGGGTCAGCGTCTGCCCGCCGGCGGCGATCGTGATCAGCTCACTCACCACGCGCTCGGCCTTGGCCACGTCGGCGGGCGAGCCGGATATCGACAGCGAGTTGCCGCGGACGTGGATGTCGGCGGTCAGGAGGTTCTCCAGGGCTCGCAGATTCTCGTCGGCCGAGCCGAGCAGGCCCACGACAAGATCAGGCGGAACAGTGATGCTGCTTCGAACCGACGGGTCGAGCTCCGAGGAGCGCGACGCGGCGGCGTTCGTATCGCGGGGCGTCACGTGGTTTTCGATGCCTGCTTTCTGGTGTCGAGCTGAGGAGCACATTCTACCGCCGGGCCGATGGGACGCCCAACGAGTTGGCTGGTCACACACGCCGCGGGCGGCACCTTTCGGTGCCGCCCGCGGGTTGCGTAGTAGTTGGGTCGCCGATTACCGGCTCTGGTGGACGTTGGTGTCGACCTTGGGCGACTTGGCGCCCTGGTGCACGTCATCCAGCCAGTTCAGGTGATCAACTCCCGTCGGCACCACTGTTGCCTGCACCCCTGTCGGGGCCGGTCCGGTGGCGGCTACGGCGGGAACGGCGAACCCCATGGCGCCGGCGGCCAGGCCACCGGCGATAACTGCTGCAATTCCGAAATTCTTCATGGAGTGTTCCCCTTCGCGTCTTCTGTCCGTCTTTGTCCCCGTGCGGCCCGAGCCGCTGTGACATTCATGTAAACAGGCAGGTCAAAGGATTAATTCCCCTGGCAGGAAATTAGTGTTTACTGGCAGGAATTGCTGTAACCCAGGCCACAGGGTCCGCCGCTTCCGACCACCCCGCACAGTTCGGAATTAGCGCAATGGAGGGGTGTTCGGCGCTGTTAGGCTCGAATTCACCGGCGAGGGTCCGCCGGAGCGATGAGGAATCGGGGAGGGTTCTGCATGGGTCCGCGTCCTAGTCATGGCGGCAGTCACCACGGCGGCACCAACCACCCATCGCCGAGCCCCCGTCATAACCGGCACGGCGACGACGAACCCACCCAGGTCATCCCCCGCCCGCACCGCGACGACCCCCGGCACCGCCGCGGCGACGATCACGACGGCAACTCGCACCGGCGCGACCACGACGGCGGTGACAGCCCGAGCCTCGGCGAGAAGATCAACGACATCCTCGACAAGGCCAACGACGTCCTGGACACCGCCTCGGACATCGCGGACAACGTCAAGAAGCTGATGGAGGGCGACCCGATGGGCGCCGTCGGACTGCTCAGCGATGCCGGCGACATCGCCAAGATGCTGATGCCCGCGGCCGCGGGCACACCCATCATCGAGGGTGGTTTGTGGGCCCTGGACCTCGCGGGACTCGGTTTCGGCATTGGCGATCCGGACACCGGTGAATCGTTCTCCGAGGGCGCCGGGCTCTTTCAAGCCGCCGGCGACGGGCTCAGCAGCGCCTATCCGACCGTGTGGAAAGGCACCGCCTCCACGGCCTACTCCAACCGCAACGCCGAGCAGATCGGCAGCGCCGAACAGCTGCTGCAGGCCGACAATCTCGTCGTGCAGATCCTGAGCGCCGAGGCCCAGCAGGTGGACGCCGGACGCCAGCAGATGGACAACATCGCCACCTGCCTCGGCGCGATGATCCCCGTCTGCCTCGCACTGGAGGCGACGGTCATCGGCGCCCCCGAGTCGCTCGCGCTGCAGGCCGCATCGGTCGCCGTCGCCGCCGCGGCCTCGGCGCTGACGATGAACAACATGATGGCCCAATCATCGAGCAACGCAGCGCAATTGAGCCAGGCGACGAGCATGTACCAGAGCGCGTCGCACGCCCCACCGCTGAGCACCATGCCGCCGCCCGCGAAAAAGCCGGGCGACGGACCAGATTTCGGCAACGCCGACCCCAATGCGCCGGGCAACCCCAACCAGCCCGGGACGCCGGGACCGGGCACGCCGTATGGCCCGCCCACGAGCAACCCGCCCGGCACCGGCAGCCCGACGGGCACCGGCGGCGGCGGTTCCGGTGGCGGTTCGGGCTCCGGCGGTGGTTCGGGTTCCGGTGGTGGTTCGGGGTCCGGCGGCGGCGCACCGAGCATGCCGAAGATGCCCGAAATGCCCTCCACACCAGCGGCATCGGGTGCGGGCACCGGCGCAGGCGCCGGCATGGGCGGTATGCCGTCCCTACCGCAGATGGGCGGCGGCTCCGGCAGCGGGGGCGGCGGGCTGCTCGGCACCCTCGCCGGCCTGGCCGGCCAGGCGGCACAAACCGCGACGCAGGCAGCTCAGGCCGCCCAGCAGGGCAAGCAGGATCCGAATGCCCAGGATCCCAACGCGCTCGGCGAAGACAAAGACGGCGACGGCAAGCCGGACGATCCGGCCGCCGATCCCAATGCCCAACCCGCGCAGGAGAATCCGCCGGGCGCCGCGGCCGGGGCCGAATCCCCTGCGGGACGCGCACCCATCCAGGTGTCGTTCGATGACGGCGCCCACCACGTCGAGGTGGCCGTCGACCCCGACACCGCCAAGGGCCCGGTGCACGTGAGCCTCGACCCGGCGAATCCCACTGCGCCCCCGCGCATCACGACCGACATCTAGCTTTCCCGAAAGGAGCAACACATGAGCAGCAGACTGACCGTCGAGACCTCAGAGTTGCAGTCGCTCTCCACCAAACAAGACGATGCCGCCGCCACGTTCAGCGCAGCCGGCGACACGACGTCCTACGTCGAGGTCAAGGTGCTCGCGACCCACGGACCGCTGTGCATGTCGACGCAGTCCGCGCTGAGCGCCGCGAACAACGCCCGCAAGGCCGCCTGTGAGCAGATGATGAACAAGTCGCGCAACCTGGCCGACAATCTGACCAAGGCCGCGTCGCAATACGATCAGACGGATTCGCAGGAAGGCGCCCACCTCAGCAAGCAGATGCAGATCTGATCGATGTCAGACCATTCCTGGGACGATCACGACGACGACCATCTCGCCGAACCCGAGGGCGCACTCGACTACTTCGCCACGGACAGCAGCGCTGACGCAGACCCCGAGGACTCGGATCTCGACCTGCTGGTGACATCGGATGGCGAGACATCCGACGTCGATACGGCGGGCTCCTACGCGGACGCGATCGCGCCGGAAGCCGACACCTCATTCGACGACGGCGAGACACCGGACGACGAAGCGCCGCGGGTGGTGGTGTTCGCGGTGTCCGATCCCGCCGGGAACGTCACTGCCGAGGCGTCCATCGCCGGATCCATCCAGCGGATCAAGCTGGCACCCAAGGCCACTTCGATGACCGAGACCGAACTGTCCCGCAGCATCCTGGCGACCGCGAAGCTCGCGAACATGAAGGGGCGCGCCGTGCAACGGGCGCTCATCGAGGGCGTCCTCGCGGCCGAAGGCCTGGACGACGAGCGCGTCGAGGCCATCATCGAGATGAACGCACCCGACCTGCCGACACCGCGGCAGGCCGACGACGCAGTAGCCGAGGCAGAGGCGGCATACCTCCGCGGTGAGCACCACTAGCTGAGATGCGGGCCACGCCCGAACATGCCTGGGCGACTTGGCTGTTCGGCGGACCCACCGACGCCGGTCGCGGTGGTACTAGACCTGCCAGCGCGGCGTCAGCGCGCCCAGGGCGCCCAGCGCGACCGCGGCCGCGGTCGACGTCCGCAGCACCGACGGTCCCAGCCGAACAGCGATGGCACCGGCGGCAACCAACGCCGCCACCTCATCGTCGCTGATACCGCCTTCGGGCCCGACGATCAGCGTCACCGCTTCGGTGGACGCCGAGATCACGTCGCGCAGAGCGACTTCCGCCGATTCGTGCAGGACGAGCGTGACGCCCGTTCCGATGGCCGCGACCAGCTCAGCGGTCGACACCGGACCACTGACGGACGGCACGTAGGGGCGGCGGGACTGCCGCGCCGCCGACCGGGCCACGGCACTCCAGCGTCGTAAACCCTTCTCCACCTTGGCCGCACCGTCCCAGCGCGCGACGCACCGCTCGGACTGCCATGCCACGAACGCGTCGGCGCCGGCCTCGGTGGCCAATTCGACGGCCAGTTCGGAACGTTCGGATTTGGGCAGGGCCTGCACCACCGTCACTGACGGCACCACCGCCGGGACGTCGGTGACCGACAGCACCCGCGCCGTCAACCGGCCCTTCACGGCGTCTTCGATCACGCAGTGCGCCAACGTGCCTGCGCCGTCGGACAGGTCGAGTTCCTCACCCGGACGGATGCGTCGCACCGTCGCCGCGTGGAATCCCTCGTCACCGTCGACGACGGCGATACCGCCGACCTCCGGCACCGCGTCGACGTAGAACAGCGCCCGGCTCACCAGAAGCCCCGAAGGCTAACGGCCGCTGAAGGTTTCGCGCAGGCGGCTGAACAGGCCACCACCACCGCCGGCCACGGCCTGCGTGGACCGCACCTCGGTGACGTCCCGGGACCGCTGCTCCTTGAACTTGCGCAGCAGCTCCAGGTCACGATTGTCGAGCCGGGACGGCACCACCACGTCGATGTGCGCGTGCAGGTTGCCCCGGACCCCGGACCGCAGGTGCGGCATGCCGTGGCCACGCAGGGTGGTGATCGAACCGGGCTGGGTACCGGGCGCGATGGTGATCTCGGTGGGCCCGTCGAGGATGGCCTCGACGGTGACCGTGGTGCCCAGCGCGGCGTCGACCATCGGGACCGAGACGGTGCAGTGCAGGTCGTCGCCGTCGCGCAGGAACAGCTCGTGCGCCTGCTCGTGCACCTCGACGTACAGGTCGCCGGCGGGTCCACCGCCCGGGCCGACCTCGCCCTGGGCCGCCAGGCGCACCCGCATGCCCTCACCGACGCCGGCCGGAATCTTCACACTCACGTCGCGCCGTGCGCGCACGCGGCCGTCGCCGCCGCAGCGGTGACAGGGGTCGGGAATGACCTCGCCGACACCGCCACACACGGGGCAGGGGCGCGATGTCATGACGTTGCCGAGCAGCGAGCGCTGGACCGTCTGGACCTCGCCCTGGCCGTGGCAGGTATCACAGCGGGCGGGCTGGGAATTGCCGTGCGTGCCCTTGCCCTGGCACAGGTCACACAGCACGGCGGTGTCGACGGTGACCTGCTTGGTGACGCCCGTCGCGCACTCCTCGAGGTTCAGCCGCAGCCGCAGCAGCGAGTCCGAGCCCGGGCGCACCCGGCCGATCGGACCGCGCGAGGACGCGCCGCCGCCGAAGAACGCCTCGAACACGTCGCCCAGTCCCCCGAAGCCCGCGAAGCCGCCGGCACCGCCGCCGCCTCCGCCGCTCTCCATGGGGTCACCGCCGAGGTCGACGATGCGCCGCTTCTCCGGGTCACTGAGGACCTCGTAGGCGGTGCTGATCTCAGCGAACCGCTGCTGTGCGCCCTCGTCGGGATTGACGTCGGGGTGCAGCTCCCGGGCCAGCCTGCGGTAGGCCTTCTTGATCTCCGAGTCGCTGGCGCCCTTGCTCACGCCGAGCAGGCCGTAGTAATCGCGTGCCACGCCTAAGAACCTTGCCTAATCTCTCGAACTGCTGGGCACCCTCACCGGGTGCCCAGGACCTCGCCTATGTACCGGGCGACAGCCGCGACGTTGGCGATGGTGCCCGGATAGTCCATCCGGGTGGGGCCCACCACGCCCATGCCGCCGTAAACCTTGCCCAAACTGCCGTAGGCGGTGCTCACGACGGATGTCCCAGCCATCTGCTCGGCCTCGGTTTCGTGGCCGATGCGTACCGTGACTTTACCTGCCTCCTGCTGGGCAGCCAGCAACCGCAGGACCACGACCTGCTCCTCCAGCGCCTCCAGCACCGACCGCAGGGACCCGCCGAAATCAGCCGTGTTGCGCGTCAGGTTTGCGGTGCCGCCGAGCAACAGCCGCTCTTCCTGGTGCTCGACCAGCGTCTCGACCAGCACCGTCGCCGCGCGGCCCACCGCGTCACCGAGGCCACCGTGGCCGTCCATCTGCGAGGCCAGGTCGGCCACCGCGATCGACGCGGCCGACAGCAGCTTGCCTTCCAGTGCCGCGCCGAGCCGCTCCCGCAGCTGCGACAGTTCGTGCTCACCGATGGAGTCACCGAGCTCCACCACACGCTGGTCGACGCGTCCGGTATCGGTGATGACCACCAGCAACAGCCGGGCCGGGGTGAGCGCCACGACCTCGAGATGGCGCACCGTCGAGCGCGACAGGGTCGGGTACTGCACGATGGCGACCTGCCGCGTCAGCTGCGCCAGGAGGCGTACCGCGCGGCGCAACACGTCGTCGAGATCGACGCCGGATTCGAGGAAACTCAGGATGGCGCGGCGCTCGCTGGACGACAGCGGCTTGACGTCGTCGATCCGGTCGACGAACTCGCGGTATCCCTTCTCGGTGGGCACCCGGCCCGAGCTGGTGTGGGGCTGGGTGATGTAGCCCTCGGCCTCCAGAACGGCCATGTCGTTGCGCACCGTGGCGCTCGACACGCCGAGGTTGTGGCGCTCGACGAGCGTCTTGGAGCCGATGGGCTCCTTGGTGGAGACGAAGTCCGCAACGATGGCACGCAGCACTTCAAAGCGACGGTCGTCGGCACTACCCATTCGTCACCTCCGGTTTCACCGCCATTTTACGGTGACGATGGATTCGGGCGGTTGACAGACGCCATTCGGGGCGATCTTGATGGGCCGATGCCTCGGCAAACACCCAGTCGACCCGCTAGGGTCACCTGTATGCCGACGCTGTCACCGCGGACCCGCTCGGCGCACGGGGAGCTTGCGGAGTGATCTACTCATGATTTTCAAAGGGGTGCGCGACGGAAAGCCCTACCCGGAGCATGGGCTGAGCTACCGCGAGTGGGCCCAGATTCCGCCGCGCCAGCTGCGTCTCGACGAAATCGTCACCACCACGACGGTGCTCGCCCTGGACCGCCTGCTGTCCGAGGATTCGACGTTCTACGGCGATCTGTTCCCGCATGCCGTGCGCTGGCAGGGCACCATCTATCTGGAAGACGGCCTGCACCGCGCGGTGCGATCCGCGCTGCGGAACCGGGTGGTGCTGCATGCCCGGGTATACGACATGGATGTGCCACTGTCGCAGCAGCTTTCACCCGCCGGCGAATGAGCGCGCGCTAGCGCAGGTACATGCCGGCCAGCACGACGATCACCAGCGCGACGAGCCCGATACCCAGGCACATCAGTGCCGTGACGACCCGGCTGCGGGCGTCGCCGCCCAGCCGGTAGGTGCCACGGAACAACGTGGACAGCGCGATGCTCGCGGCGTGCCAGCCCGCGGAGTTGCCGTTGCTCTGCCGTTCGGTTTGCGGCTGCGGGTAGCCCGGCTGCGCGTAGGGGTACGGCGACGGGGCGTACGGCTGCTGCGGGTTCGGATAGCCGGGCGGTGGATACCCGTAGCCCTGCGGGGCGGGATTGTGCTGCGGATACGACCCCGCCGGCGGTTGTTGCTGTTGCGGATACCGGGGATCCGGATACGTCATTGCTGCACTCCCCCTGGTCAGCGTTGGCCATCCGACTCTACTCGGACCTTCGAGCGTGCGGGACAGCGCAGAAATCACATGCGTCGAGGGTGCGGAGAGATCGTCGGATCCGCGGCGGAGACGGTCTGACTGCACATTCGTCGTCACGTGCCGTTTGGCCGCTTCGCGACGGTGCGCGCAGATCGTCGGATCTGCGCGCGAGACGCTCTGGCTGCACATTCGCGCACGTGCGCGTGCTGGGCACTTGACAAGCGAATGCCTTCTGGCACTGATCCTGCGCTGAGGTCCAGAAAATTCGAGTGGCGAAGACCCCAGGCGCAGAATCGACGTGAGGCCGGCACTGATTCCGCGGCTACGGCGCAGAAACCCGAGTGGGTGAGACCGTGAGCGCAGGATCAAGTGGCATAACTCGACGGACCGGTTCAGCCGGCCAGGGTGTCCCGCAACGTCTTGGGCCGGATGTCGGTCCAGGTCTCCTCGACGTAGGCCAGGCAGTCGGCGCGCGTGCTCTCCCCGAACACGACGCGCCAACCGGCGGGCACATCGGCGAACACCGGCCACAGACTGTGCTGCTCTTCGTCGTTGATCAGGACGTAGAACGCACCGTTCTCGTCATCGAACGGATTGCTGCTCATGGCTTCTCCTCACGGATGGTGTGGCATATTCGGCACCCAGCACGCGGTCGCTGAGCAGACCGAGGCAGCTGAGGTTGGGGAATCCGGGGCCCTGCGTCAGCCAGGACAGGCTGGGCAGGAACAACTTCGGCGTGACACCGCTGACGGCGAGGTCGTAGCCGATGGCCCGTTGCAGCGAGTCGGCCGACAGCGGCGCACCGATACCGAGCTCCAACACGTCCAGCGCGTCCTGACTCAGTAGCGGCGCGAACCACATGGAATCGGCACCGGAACCGTCGATCACCAGGTCGAAGCCGTGCACCGTCTCCAGGCAGCCGGAGTCGCGCTCGGTCTGCAGCGTCAACCGGATTCGGTCTTCGCGAGGCACGGCATGCGCGACGCGGCCGCGCAGGTGCCGGATGCGGTCGTCCGCCAGGAGCGAGTCCTGGACGCGGGCGGAGAACACGCCACGGTCGGTGCGGGCCATGGCATCTCGGCGCTCGGAGATGCTGAGGCCGGCCCAGCCCGTCGGGTCGGAGAACAGGGTGTTCTCGAAATAGCCCTCGCCGCGGGTGAACAGGGTGACGCCCGGGGAGATCACCGTGATGGTCGAAACCCGGTGCGAGAAAAGCTCATCGAGCATGGTGGCGGCGGTCTCGCCACCACCGATGACGGCGACGCGCTCGGCATTGATGCGCTCGTCCTGCGCGACGCGATGCCAGAACTGGGCGATCGACAGCACCCGCGGATGCCCCGGCAGGATGGAGCGCTCGGCCTGCCCCGGCCCGGTGATCATCACGCCGTCGGCGCGCACCTGCTGATCGCGGCAGTGCAGCACCCACTGGTCGCCATCCACCGACAGCTGGGTGACTTCACCCGTGACCACCTGCATGGCAACGCTTTCCGCCACCCACGCCAGGTACTGGCTCCAGCGCCGGTGCGTGGGTGCGGGCCGGCCGCGGTCGATCCACTCGGCGAACTGTCCCGTCGAGATCAGGTACGACTGCCAGCTGTGCCGCATCATGCGTTCGTCGAGTTCGACGTTGCGGCGCGGCACGAGCGCCGACCGGTACGGGAAGCCGACGTCCTTCTCCGGTCCGGTGCCCAACCGGTGCCGGCCGTCGGTCCAGCCACCGGCGGCCTGCCAGTTGGCACCGACGCCGAGGCGTTCCACCGCGATGACATCGGGCGCGTCCACGCCCATGGCCCGCAGTTCGGCGGCCTTGGCGGCCACCGCGACGGCTTTGGCACCGGCGCCGATGACGGCCAACGTGTTTGGGGTTGTCATTTCACCACTTCCCTGAGCTGTGATTCCCACAGCTGTTGCAATTCGGCAATGTCGTCTGCGCTGAGAATGTCCGGCACCGTTCGCCATTGGACACCGAGCGCCGCGGTGCCGTCGCGATCGATGACGCCCGCCATCAGCGTCAGCTCGTGGTGCACCGCGTAGTTCGGTTCGGGTACCGGTGACGCGCCGGCCAGCAGCGCACCGTCGAGCTGCAGTGCCGCTCCGCTCGCCCCGAGATGAACCCGGCCCAGGTAGTTCAGCAGCACCTGCGGCTCCGGGTACGCCGACAACCGCTCCGCGGTGTCCGCGCGCAGGTACCGCAGCAGCCCGAAGTCGATGCCATGCCCCGGGACCGCGGCGATCTCGGCGCTGACCTGGTGTGCCGCTTCGGAACTGATCCGCACCGGGTAGATGGCACTGAACAGGCCCACGGTGTCGCCGGTGTCGACCTGGTCCCCGGAGACGACGGTGTCCGCGCGGCCATGGGTCTCCAGCGCCACCAGCGGAGCCGGAGTGTCCTGCCCGCGGCGCTGCCGCCACCGGGTGATGGTGCGGGCGGTCGCGGCGGCCAGCAGATCGGTGACCGGCTGGCTGGCCGCGAGCAGCCGTGCGGTCAGATCCGGTTCCACGACCGCCATCGACATCACCACGTCTGCGGCACAGTCGGTCTCGGGCTTCACCCGGCGGCTGCCGAGCGCCGGATCCGGGCCGGCGACCTGCGCTTCCCAGAAGTCCGCGGTGTCGAGGTCCTGCGCGCGTTCGGCGACCAGCCGGGACCAGGCCCGGTAGCTGGTGTGCTCGCGGACGGCGGCGGGTTCGGCGCCGGAATCCAGCGCGTGCCAGCCATTTTCCAACTCGCCGAGCACAATTCGCCAGGATGCCGGGTCGACGGCCAGCACATGGGCACTGAGCACCAGCACCTTGCCGCCCGACCCCGCGCTGTCCTGTGGGTGCAGCAGCACTGCCTGCAGCAGGCGACCCTGCTCCGGATCCAACCGCTCGACCGCGAGATCGGTCTGCTCCGCCACCGCGGCCACCAGGTCGCCGTCGACGGTGACCTCGGAGAGAACGTCGCCGACCGGATGGTCGACCAGGGTCATGGTGGCCCGGTCCAGGCGGCTGCGCAGGGCGGGGTGCGCGGCAATGACGCTGTGCAGCAACGTGGTCAGTTGCTCGGCGGTGATGGCGTCCGGCAGCCGCACGGCCTGGGTCTGGGCCAGGCGCCGGCCATCGCCGTACTGGTACAGCCAATGCACGTTGGGCAGCACCGGCACCGGGCCGGACTCCTCGACCGCCGCCGCGGCCAATTCGTTCTCGGCATCCAGTTCGTCGGCCAGTTCGCGAATGCTGCTGCAATCCAGCATCATCCGGGCCCGCACGGCCAGACCCCGGCGGCGCGCGGCCTGAACCACTGACAGCGCCACGATGCTGTCGAGCCCCAGATCGAGGAAGTCGGCGGTGACGTCGAGCGCGGCCGGATCGGCCACCTCCAGGACGTCCGCGAACAACTCCGCCACGGCCAGTTCGGTCGCGGTGGCCGGAGCGGCCGCCCGCCCGGCCCCGGCGGTGGCGTCGATCGCGGCCAACGCCGCGTCGTCCACCTTGCCGTTGACCGTCAGAGGAATCTCGTCCACGGCGATGATGTGGTGCGGCACCAGGTATCTCGGCAGCCGGGACGCCAGCATGCGCCGCAACTCGGCGGCTCCTGCCGCCCCGGCGACGTATGCGACGAGCCGCGGCCCACTGCCGTGCCGCCGGACGGTGACATGCGCGTGCCGCACCCCGGGATGCGCGTGCAACACGGCGGCGACCTCGCCGGGTTCCACCCGGAAACCACGAATCTTCACCTGGTCGTCGGAACGCCCCTGGAATTGCAGACCTCCGGTGGCGGGATCGCGGCGCACCACGTCGCCGGTGCGGTACATCCGCGCGCCGGCGACGAACGGGTCGGCGACGAATCGCGCGGCCGTCTCGCCGGCGCGGCCCAGGTAACCGCGGGTGAGCTGGCCACCGGACAGGTAGAGCTCACCGGTGACACCGTCGGGCACCGGCCGCAGCCACGCGTCCAGCACGTAGGCGCGCGTCGCGGTGGTCGGATGCCCGATCGACGGCGCATCGTGCTCGGTGAACGCGGCCACGACGGCTTCGACGGTGGTTTCGGTTGGGCCGTAACAGTTGTAGGCCGACATGCCGGTGCGGTCGCACTCGCCGCGGATGGCCGCCCACGCGTTCGGGTCGACGGCTTCGCCGCCCAGTGCCAGCGCGGTCAGCGGCACCGTCGTCAGCAGACCTTCGGCCTGCAGCTGGGTGAACATCGACGGCGTGGTGTCGATCAGGTCGACGCCGTACTGCCCGATGGTCGCCACCAGTGCCTCGGCATCACGCTGCACCTCGTCACCGACGATGTGCAGGCCGTGGCCGTCCAGCAGCGCGGCCAGCGGCTGCCACGCCGCGTCGAAGGTGAACGACCAGGCGTGCGCAACCCGCAGTGGCCGACCGGCTTTCGCCACCGCCGGGCGCAATACCCGGGCGGCATGATCGGCGGCGTAGGACAGCACCGCGGCGTGGGTGCCGATCACGCCCTTGGGCTTGCCGGTGGTACCCGACGTGAAGACGATGTAGGCACCCTGACCCGGATGCGTTGGTAGCGGAGTGAATTCACCGACGGGATGGGTGCCTGCGGCGGCCAGCAGGGCGTCGTCCACGACCACCGATGCGTTGGTCTGGCCCACGATCTCCGCGACCCGGTCAGTGGGCATCGACGGATCCAGCGGCACGATCAAGCCACCGGCCTTGAGCACGCCGAGCATCGCGACCACGTAGTCGGGCCCCCGGCGCAACAGCACCGGCACCGGCGTCTCGGTCTCGACGCCGCGCCGCCGCAGTTCGGCGGCGACGCGGTCGGACGCCTCGTCGAGACCGCGGAAGGTCAGTGCGCCGCCGTCATACGACAGTGCCACCGAACCCGGCTTGTCGCGTGCCGTGGCAGTGAACTTCTCGTGGATGCCACCGGTTTCGGTGGCGGCGGGCGGCACTGCCACCTCGGGTGCGGTCAGCTGGATACCGACGTCACGCAACGGGCGATCCCAGCCGTCGACGAGGCGATGCATCACCGCGAGCACCTGCCGGCCGAGGTCCTCCGGTGAGACCAGGCCGGTGGCGCCGTCTTTCGTCTCGACCAGGATGGTCAGTTCACCATCGGTCAGGTGCGCTGCGACCGTGACCGGGAAATGCGCCAGGCTCTGCAGCGCGCGGGGCCGGAAAGTGGCGCCGCGAACGTCGAATTCACCGCTGCCGACCAGGGCGCCCGGCGGGAAGTTCTCATAGACCAGGAGGCTGTCGAACAGTTCGCCGACACCGCCGAGCGAACGCAGTTCGGTGTGCGACAGGTAGCTGTGCTCACGCAGCTCGGCGGCATCGCGCTGCAGGGCCAGACACTGCTCGCCGACGCGGCGCAGCGGGTCCAGCCGAACTCGCAGTGGCACGGTGTTGATGAAGAGGCCGACCATGGACTCGACGCCGGCCAGTTCCCCCGGCCGGCCCGAGACCGTGACACCGAAGACGACGTCACGCCGGTCGGTGAGCACCGACAGGATTGCCGCCCAAGCCATCTGGGTGAGGGTGTTGACCGTGACGCCACGGGCCCGTGCGGCCTCGACCAGACGGTGCGTCTCGCCCGCGGATGCCTTGATCTCGGTGGTGTGCGGCAGGTCGTCGCCGAGTTCACCGGAGCCGAGCGCCGGCGCCAGCATCGTCGGGCCGTCGAGCCCGGCCAGGTGCTGCTGCCACAGCCGCCGGCTGACCTCCGGGTCGCGGGCCGCGAGCCACCCGATGTAGTCGCGGTACCGGCGCGGCGCGGCAGGCAGCACGGAGATGTCGCCGCCGGCGGCATACAGCGCGAGCAGTTCACCGACGAACAACGGCAGCGACCACCCGTCGATGACGATGTGGTGCGCGACGACGGCGAAACGCCAACGCTGCTGCGGCATCTCGATGAGCAGGAACCGGATCGCCGGACCCCGCTCCAGGCTGAACGGCCGCCGCCGTTCCTGCGCCTCGAGGTCGTCGGCAGCGTCGGGCGATGCTGCGCTGAGCTGCCGCCACGGCAGGTCGACCGCACTCGGGATCACCTGCACCGTGCGGGCGCCGGCAGGCACGAAGCTGGCCCGCAGGTTGGGGTGACGCACCAGCAGTGCCGCGGCGCAGTCGCGCAGCAGGGCCGCGTCGACGTCGCCGTCGATATCGGCGGACATCGCGATCAGATACGGGTCATCCGCCTGATCGAGTTGAGCCATCGAGTACAGCCCCTGTTGCAGGGGGCTGAGCGCCAGCACGTCCTCGATGACGGGCGCCGGTTGCAGTGTGGTCATCACTGCGGCTCCTGCGGCGCGGTCCAGGATGTCGCGAACGACGCGGTCAGTTCGGCGAGTTCCTCGGCGGACAGCCCCGACACCGTCATCGGCGCATGTTCACGGTCCTCACCTTGTGCCCCTTGCGTTTCCGCCGACGACCGGGCGTCGATAGCCGCGGCCAGATCCTGCACCGTCGGGTACTCGAAGACCATCCGGGCGGTCAGTTTCATCCCCGCGTCACGGCCACGCGCCGCCAGTTGGACCGCCTTGATGCTGTCGCCACCGAGGCTGAAGTAATCGTCGTCCCGGCCGATCTCGGCTTCGGCGTCGAGCACCTCGGCCAGCAAGGCGATGAGGGCGCGTTCGGTGTCGGTCCGCGCGGGCTCCACCACCGTCGACCCGGTTCGTGCCGCGCGCAACTGGACGGCCTCGATGCGCTCGAGCTGTCCGTCGGCCAGCCACCGACCACGTTCGCCGGTCGGTGCCGACTCCTGGTAGATGTCGCCGACCACGCCGACGCCCACAGGCTGATGCCACTCATCGAGCACCTGAATCCCGTCGTGGCCTTCGACCGCTTCGTCGACCCGCAGGTCCCGCAGCCGCTGATCGGAGTTCTCGGCGATGCCCGTGATCACCCGGACGAGCCGGTCGGCGAGGCGCTGCGCGGTCGCCGCCGTGTACAGGTCGGTACGGAAGATCAGGTGGCCGCGGTAACCGTCCTGGGTGGCAAAGAAATTCACCGACAGGTCGGCGTGCGCCACGTCGAAGGTCGGCTCGAGTGCGGTGAACGTCGTGTCACCTTCGGTCCGCGAGTCGATGACATGGTCGGTCGGCAGGTCTTCACGCACGTGCACGACGACACCGAACAGCGGGTTGCGTGACAGCGACCGGGCCGGGCTGACGGCGTCGACGACGTGGTCGAACGGCAGGTCCTGGTGCGCGTATGCCGCCAGCGCGGTGTCCCGGGACCGGACCAGAATCTCGCGCAGCGTCGGGTCCCCGCTCAGGTCGTTGCGCAGGACCAGGATGTTGATGAAAAAGCCCACCAGCGCGTCGAGTTCGGCCTCGGTACGGCCGGCCACCGGGGTGCCGAGCGGAATATCGAGTCCCTCACCCGATTTCGCGAGCGCCACCGCCACGGCGGACTGCAGCAGCATGAAGTCGGTGATGCCGAGTTCCCGGGTCAGCGCGGTCAGCTTGGTCCGAACCTCGGGATCGACGACGAACGGCACCGACGCACCTTCACCCGAGAGCACCGGCGGCCGGGTGAAATCGGGACGCAAACCGGGGTCGGCGGGCGGTTCGGCCAACTGGTCACGCCAGTAGTCCCGTTGCGCGGCAAGCATTCCCGATTCATCGGACAGCAGCGTGGCCTGCCAGGCCGCGTAGTCCGAGTACTGCACCGGCAACGGCGCGAACTCGGGTGCCCGCTGTTCGAGGCGCGCCCGGTAGGCGGTGACCAGGTCGGTGAACAGCACGCCGGCCGACCAGTGGTCGGCGGCGATGTGGTGCACCATGATCGACAGCACGTGCTGACCCGGAATGGACAGCACCGCGGCCCGGATCGGCCATTGCGCTTCCAGGTCGAAAACGTAGCGGCGTTCCCGGTCGAGTTCGGCCTGCAGCCACTCCTCATCGGCGCCGCGCGCGCGGCGCACCGGCAGCGGGGCCGGGTCGTTCACGACCTGGTATGGCACACCGTCGATTTCGGTGTAGGTGGTGCGCAGCACCTCGTGCCGCTCGACCAGGTCACCGAGCGCGCTGACGAAGGCGTCGACGTCGCACGGACCGGTGATCCGGGCCGCGAACGGGATGTTGTTGACCGGCCCTGGGCCGTCGATGCGGTACTGGAACCATTGGCGCAGTTGCGATGCCGACATCTGGCGCGGGCCGGAGTGCTCGACGGCGAGCAGCGGGGGCCGGTTGCGCGGTGCCCCGGTGTCGACGCGCGCGGCGATCTCGGCGACCGTGCCCAGCTCGAATACCTCTCGCACCCCGATGTCGGCGTTGCACCGCGCCCGGATCGCCGCGACCAACTTCGTGGCCAGCAGCGAGTGTCCGCCGAGTTCGAAGAAGGAGTCATCGGCACCGACCTGCTCGACACCGAGCAGGTCGGCGAACAGCTCGGCGACCTTTCGCTCCGTGTCGGTGGTCAGGTCACGGAATGCGGTGCGGGACTGGATGTCCGGATCGGGCAGCGCGCGGCGGTCGATCTTGCCGTGCGCGGTGATCGGGATTTCGTCGAGCACGACGTAGCCGGCCGGCACCATGTATTCGGGCAGTGCTGCCGCCACCCGCGCCTTGATCCGTTGCACGTCAACCGATTCCAGATCACCACGCTCGGCCGGGGTCAGGTAGCCGACGAGACTCTTGCCCAGCCCGGGGAGATCGCTCGCGACGACGACGGCCTGGCCGACGCTGGGGTCCACCGCGATGGCGGCGGCGATCTCACCGAGTTCGATGCGGAAACCGCGGATCTTGACCTGTTCGTCGGCGCGACCGACGAACTCGATGTCGCCGTCCGCGTTCAGCCGGGCGAGGTCGCCGGAGCGGTAGAGCCTGCCGCCCACGGTGAACGGGTCGGCGACGAAGCGCTCGGCGGTCAGGCCGGGACGCTGGTGGTACCCGTGCGCGACATGTGTTCCGCCGATGTAGATCTCACCGATGACGCCGACCGGCACGGGCCGCAACGCGTCGTCGAGCAGGTGCATCTGCGTGTTGATCTTCGGCTTGCCGATCGGCACGATGCGCGTGCCCTGCTTGCCCTCGACGCGGTACCGGCTGGCGTTGATGACCGTCTCTGTCGGTCCGTAGAAGTTGTGCAGCAAGGCATCGAACGTGGCGTGGAACTTGTCGGCCACCTCACCAGGCAGGGCTTCGCCACCGATCGGTACCCGCTTGAGGCTGCGCCATTCGTTGACGCCCGGCAGGGACAGGAACAGCCCCAGCAGCGAGGGCACGAAGTGCATGGAGGTGATGCCCTCGGCGCGCAGCAGCTCGGTCAGGTACCCGATGTCGTTTAGGCCGCCCGGGCGCGGAATGACCAGGCGCGCACCGCATGCCAGCATGCCGAAGACCTCGGCGATGGACACGTCGAAGCTCGGCGAGGCCACCTGCAGCAGCCGCTCGTCGGCGTCGATCTGGTATTCGTCGACGAACCACGCGAAGTACTCGGCGACCGGACGGTGCGGCACCGGGACGCCCTTGGGCAGACCCGTCGACCCCGAGGTGTAGATGAGGTAGGCGGTGTTGGCCGCCGTCAGCGGCCGGACCCGATCGGCATCGGTCGGATTGTCGTCCCGCAGACCGTCGAGGTCGGTGATCGGCTCGCGGATCACGAGTTTCGGGTCACCGTCGCTCAGGATGAACGACAGCCGGTCCTCGGGGTAGGTCGGGTCGACCGGCAGGTACACGCCGCCGGCCTTGACGATCGCCAGCGCGGTGATCACCAGTTCGGGCGACTTCTCCAGCAGGACCGCGACGCGGTCCTCGGTGCCGATGCCCTGGCCGATCAGCCAGTGCGCCAACCGGTTCGCCTCGGCGTTGAGTTCGCGGTAGGTGTAGTACCGGCCCTCGTACGCGACGGCGACCGAATCCGGGGTGCGCGCGGCCTGCGCTTCGATCAACGCGGCCAGCGTGGTGTCCGGGGTGCTGAACTGCTCACCGGTGGCCATCCGGCGCAGCCAGTCGGCGTCGGCGTCGTCCATCAACGCGAGCTCGGCCAGGGGCCGGCTCGGATCGGCCAGCGCGGATTCCAGCAGCACCACGTAGTGCCGCAGCATCTGGTCGGCCAGTGTGGCGTCGAGGATTTCGGTCAGGTACTCCGCCTCGACCAGCGCCCCGTCGTCGTCGAATTCCACCATGAAGCCCAGCGGCAGCTGGGTCTGGTGCCCGCGGTACTCGGCCCGGCGGCAGGTGATCCCGGACGGGCAGAAACCCCGGCCGTCGGCCTCGCGCGCACCGAACGAGACCCGGGCCAGTCGTTCGACACCGTGGCGGCGGTCCGGGTTGAGCTCACGCACCACGCGGTCCAGGTTGATCTGCTGATGGGCGAACGCCCCGTGGGTCGTGTCCCTGGCATGAGCGACGAATTCCCCGAAACTCCGGCGCGCTTCGGGGCGCAGGCGCAGCGCCACGGTGTTGCCGTAGTACCCCAGCGCGTCCTCGGTGCCGCCGCTGCGGTTGAGGACCGGGGTGGCGATCAGAATGTCGTCGGTGTGGGTGTAGCGGTGCAGCACGGCACCGAAGGCCGCGAGCAGCACGGTGTACGGCGTGGCGCCGGTCTGGCGGGCCAGCTCGCCGATCCGGGCCACGGTATCGGCGTCGATGCGCCGGGTGACGCGCTGCGAGCGGTGGCCGGTCGGCACGAGGGAGCCGTGCGCACCCGGAAGTTCCAGCGGCTCAGGCGGATCGGCGAGCACCGAGCGCCAGTACTCCAGTGCCTCGGTGTGGTCTTCGACGGGCACCGGCGCCGGAATCACCTGCGGCAATTGCTCACCTTCGTAGGCCCGCGTGAGATCGCCGAAGAACACCTGCCAGGACGCGTCGTCCCAGGCGATGTGGTGCGCGGTGAGCAGCATGACGTGCTCGTCGGCGCCGGTGCGAATCAGACTGATCCGCAAGGGAGATTCGGTGTCGAGCTGGAACGGCGTGCCGAACTCCCGCTGCGCCAGCACCTCGAGCCGCAGGCCGCGCGACGCCTGCGGCAGGTCGCTGAGGTCGTGCGTGCTCCAGCCCGGCGCCAACTCGTCGTGGATCGTCAGACCGGGCTCGCCCGTCACATCCGCCCGGTAGGTCGTGCGCAGGACGGGGTGGCGGCGGGCCACCGCGGTCACCGCATCTTGCAGGCGCTGGTGGTCCAGCGCGCCGGTGATCACAAAGGACACACAGACATTGAGCAGCGCACCCGCGGGTTCGGCGGTCTGCACGAACCACATCCGGCGCTGGCCGTCGGACAGCACCGGAACGACGGGCGTGCCGTCGCCCGATTGTGCCTGCCCCTGGGACTGCAGGCCGCGCTCGGCGAGCTTGCGCCGCAACAGCTCCAGCCGTGCGTCCTCCGCATCTACTCCTTGCGTGCGCAGGTCCCGGATGTCGGTCTCGGTCACGCTAGCTCTCCACCTTTTCTGATCTGTCGGTTAGCAAATCCACCAGTTCGATACCGGTGATGCCGCTGAGCAGCCCGGCCAGCGGCACGGACCGGCCGGTGCCCCGGCGCAGTCGCTTGCGCAGGTCCAGTGCCAGCAGCGAATCGAGGCCCAGGTCGAACAGGGCCGCGGTCAGGTCGATGTCGGCGGGGTCGCCCAGTTTGAGCACCGCCGACAGCTCGTGACGGACTACGTCTTCGGTGTCGGCATCGGCGCCGAGAGCGGCCGGAACCTGCTGCGGTGCAGCCGGTTCCGCGGTCGCCGGGGCCGCACCCAGCAGCGTCGCCAGCCGTTCGGCATCAGCGCTGAAGATCAGCGGTGCGGGCGCGCGGGTTCCGAGCGCCGCCTCGATGGCGATGTCGGGCTCCATTTCCCGCAGTCCGGCACGCTCGATCCGCGCCACTTCGTCGGCACCGACGATGCCGGCGCCCGGCCACAGCCCCCACCGCACGGTCACACAGTCGAGACCCTTGGCGCGGAACTGGCCGGCCATCACATCCTGCATGCGGTTCACGGCCGCATACGCGACGTGACCGAGCCCGCCCCACAGTCCGGACACCGACGAGCACACCAGGATTCGAGCATCCGGACGTAGCGGCCAGCGCTCGGCCAGCCGGGCGAGACCCGTGACCTTCGCGGCCGCGGTGGCGATGAACTCGTCCGCTGCGACCGTCGTGCCGAACGCCGCCGCGCCGGCCGCATGGACCACGAGCGTCGCACCGTCACCGCCATGGGCCGCCGCGGCGGCCGACAGCTGCTCGGGCGATGTGATGTCGCACTGCACCGAGAACACATCGGTGTCGCCGTCGAACTCGGCCAGTTGCTGCGCGCCGGTGCCGCTACGGCTCACCAACACGATGCGCCGGGCGCCCGCGGCGGCGAGGGTCCGCGCGAAGTGCAGCCCGACCGCGCCGTTGCCGCCGGTGATCACGACGTTGTCCAGTAGCCCCGGCACCGGTGCGTCGGCGTCCGGCAGGGCCTGTAGACCGCGCCGGTACTGCTGCGAATCACGCAGCGCCACCTCGGTTCCCGTGCCGAGCATGGTCTCGATGACGGCGGTGGCCGCTGGCGCGTCGAGTTCCCAGGAAGCCAGGTCGAGGTGGCGGAACGTCTGGTCCGGATGGTCGAAGCCGATGCTGCGGTGCATGGCGGCGAGGGCCGCCTGGGCGGGCAGCGCCACCGGCTCGTCGTCGCGCACGTGCTCGCCGCCGACGGTCACCAGCCACACGTCACCGCATTGCGGCCCAATGGCACTCGGGTAGTTGCACAGTCCGTCGCCGATCAGCTCGGCGAGGTCGGTGATTGCCGCCTCGGTGTCGGGGTGATCGAGCATCGGTGCGACGACGATCAGCAGATCGGCATCGGCCGGTTCGACGAGCACAGTGCCGAGGTTGGCCCGCACGCCGTCGCGGAGATGGCCGGCGAGCTCACCGCGCGGTCCCGGCAGGTCGACCACCGCGGCACGCCGGATGATCAGCGGCACGGTCTCGTCCGGATGCGGCAGCCACTGTTCGGCACTGACCGTCAATCCGGCCACCGGCGGCAGCGGTTCGGGCTTCGCCCAGAGGTGCATCGCTGCCATCGGCGCATGCGGAAATCCCTGCAGCAGCGGTTGATTCGACTCGATGTGCCCGGCCCAGTCGTAATCCGGGTCGGACACCGCCACTGTCGCGATGTTGTCGGAGAGCACGTCGGCCAGCGCCTCGTCGCGGCGTCCCGAGCCGACCGTCAACGGCGCGTCGGTATCGGCGAGCGCGTGCAGCAACGCCGGGTGCGCCGACATCTCGACGAAGGCCTCCACACCGCTGTCCCGTGCGGCGGCGGCAGCCTGGTCGAAACGCACTGTGTTCCGCAGGTTCCGGTACCAGTACTCGCCGAATTCGGTGCCCGCGCCGACCGCCTGGCCGGTGACCGATCCGATGAACGGCACCGCGCCGGCACCGAATTGTCCCTTCGGCACACCGGACAGCAGTTGTGCGCGGAGCGGATCGAGCGCACTGGTGTGCGCGGGGAAGCTCATGGCGATGACGCGGGCGAAGCGGCCACGGGACTGCAGGTCGGCGACCAGGTCTGCGACGGCGGTCCGGTCCCCGGACACCACGACCGATGCCGACGAGTTGACCACGGACAGTTCCAGCCACCCGGCAGCGTTCGAAACCGCCTGCTGCGCTTCGTCGACGCTCATGCCCAGGCTCGCGGCGCCGAAATCACCGGCCAGGCTGTCCAGGGCACCGGCCCTCGCGATGACCACGGCGACCGCCTCGGCCAGCGTCATGGCGCCGGCGACATGCGCCGCGGCGATCTCGCCGAGGCTGTGCCCGAGCGTGACATCGGGTTCGATGCCCAGGGCCTGCCACACCGATGTCAGACCAACCGCGTGCGTGAACTGCGCGCTCTGACTGTGGATTTGGGTCCAGTCCCGGTCGTGCGGGTCGACCAGGAAGGTCAGCGGAGAGTCGATCCCCGCGGCGACGAACGCCTCGGCACAGCGATCGGCCGCGGCGCGGTACACCGGAAGCTGCCGGTAGGCATCGGTGCCCATCGACGGCCATTGGCCACCGTTGCCCGGGAACACGAAAGCCGTCCGGGGCGCTGCCGTCCGTGCGGAGACCGCGACCAGGGGGTGCTCCTCCCCCGCCGCCAGTGCCCGCAGTGCGGCAACCAATTCGGCCGCATCATGCGCCCGGACCACGGCCCGGAACCGCCGACGACGACGCAGCCGCAGCAGCGTCGACGCCACCGCACCGATACCCACGGCACCACACCGGTCCAGGTAATCGGCGATGCCCGTCGCCTCTGCAGCCAGGAGCTCTTCGGTGTGCGCGCTGAGCAGGACGGGCACGCGGCCGTCGGGAAAGTGCGAAAGGCTCATCACGCCACCAATCCCTCCGGCATCGCGACGACGACGTGCGCGTTGGTACCGCTCATGCCGAAAGCCGACACCGCGGCGAGGCGCTCACCGTCGACGGCGGGCCATGGGGTGTGGTCGGTGGCGAGCCGCAGACCCTGTGCGCTCCAATCGATTTCGGAACTGGCCCGCGCGGTGTGCAGGCTCGCCGGGATGGTGGCATGCGCGGCCGACACCAGGACCTTGGCCAGCCCCAGCGCACCGGCGGCGGCCTGACTGTGTCCGACATTGGATTTCACCGAACCCAGGACCGCACCCCGACCAGGTGCGGCGGCGCCGTAGGTCTGGGCCAGCGAATTCAATTCGGTCCGGTCCCCGAGCTTGGTTCCGGTGCCGTGCCCTTCGATCATGCCGATCTGGTCGGGCCGGGCGCCGGCGAGGTCGAGCGCGCGGCCGAACAGCCGCGCCTGCGCCGGTCCGCTCGGCGCGGTCAGGCCGGTGCTGTGTCCGTCCTGGTTGAGGCAGCTGGCCCGGACCTCCGCGAGCACCCGGTGACCGTTGCGCTGCGCCACCGACTTTCGTTCCAGCACGAACATGCCGGCGCCTTCGGCCCACACGGTGCCGCTGGCCTGCGCGCTGTACGGCCGGCAGTGCCCGTCGTCCGAGAGGGCGTGCTGTTTGGCGAATTCGACGAAGTATCCCGGCGAACCCATGACGCACACCCCGCCGGCCAGCGCCATGCTGCAGTCGCCCGTGCGCAGCGCTTGTACGGCGGTGTGGAACGCCGTCAGCGCCGACGAGCACGACGTGTCGATCGTCAGCGCCGGACCATCGAGGCCCAGCAGGTAGCCGACCCGTCCGGAGATCACACCCAGCGACGTCCCGGTGATGAGATGGCCGCTCAGGTCGGAGTATTCGGCGAGGTCGGGGCCGTACCCGGTGCCCGAGGCACCGATGTAGCAGCCGACGTCATGCCCGGCCAGATCATCCGGGTTGATGCCGGCGTTCTCCAGTGCCCGCCACGTGACGCGCAGCGCGACCCGCTGCTGCGGGTCCATCGCCACCGCCTCGCGCGGCGAGATGCCGAAGAACGAGGGGTCGAAAAGGGCGGCGCCGGTGAGGAATCCGCCGCGGTTGTGGATGCGCTTGAACCCGTCGCGGCGCGAGCCCGCGAGCAGGTCGCGCACGGCCCAGCCGCGGTCCTCCGGAAAGGTACTCAGCGCCTCGTGCCCAGAGGACAGCAACTGCCAATAACTTTCGGCGCTGTCGACATCGCCCGGGGCTTCCACCGCCATCCCGACGATGACCACCGGATCGTCCGCATCCATCGAGTCAGCCCGCACTGATCACTTCCGCGATCGCGTCGAGCTGGTCGTTGAGGTAGAAGTGGCCGCCGTCGAACTCGGCCAGGGTGAAGGCACCCGACGTGTGGTTCTCCCAGCGGCTCAGCATGTCCCGGTCGATGCGATGGTCATCGCGGCCGCCGAGGGCATGGATGTCGGCGGCGATGCGGCCACCGCCCACGTACCGGTTGAGCGCTTCGTAGTCGGCGCCCACCGCCATCAGCAGCATCTCCACGAAATCCACGTCGGCGAGCAGCCGGGGGTCGGTGCCGCCGAGATCGACCATCTCGGCGAGCATTTCGCGCGGTCCGGTCGGCAGCGGCGGCGCGTCGACCACGTCGCACGGCGCCTGGCCGGCCGATGCCCACAGGCTGTGCACGGTCGCTCCGCTCTGTTCGGCGACGCGCGCGAACTCGAAGGCGACCACCGCACCCATGCAGTGCCCGACGAGCCGCAGCGGGCCCACACCCGGCCAGTCACCCGCGGCGAACAGGTCGGCGGCCAGCTGCTCGACCGTCGGGTGCGCCGGATGCGCCAGCCGGTCGGCACGGCGCGGATACTGCACAACGTAGGTGTCGATGCCCTTGTCCGACAACGTGGTTGCGAGGTCCTGATAGGCCACCGCGGCACCGCCGGCATGCGGGAAGACCACCGCGGCCCCGGTATCGCCGGAGCCGGGATAGTGCTTGATCCAAGGCGCGAACGCGCCGGTGGACTCAGTCGCGAAAGCGGTACTGATCTCGGTCATGAGACGGCCGCCGGGTCCAGCGCGGTGAGCACGTCATCGTGGTTCATCTCAGCGATCTCCAGGTAGAGCTCGGCGACCATCTCCAGTCGCCCGCTGCCGTCCTCGCGGCCGATGAGCCGCTGCGCCAGCGCCCGCACGGTGCGGGCCGCGAAGATGTCGGGCACCCCGACGGTCGGGGTGTCCAGCCATTTGCGGATGCGCGCCACAGTGGCGGTGGCCAGCACCGAGTCGCCGCCGAGCTCGAAGAAGTCGTCTTCGACGCCGGCTTCGACTGTCAGGAGTTCCGAGACGATGGCCACGAGCGCCTGCTCGAGCGTCGTTTCCGGCAGCGCCCGTCCGGCGCCCTCGGCCGCCGACACCAGAGCCGCCAGCTGCCCGGCCGCGGCCCGGCGGTCGGTCTTGCCGCCGACGGTGAACGGAATCGCCGCAACCACCTGCAGCTGGCGCGGGATCATGTGCGGGGGCACGAGTTCGGCGACAGCCGCGGTGATGCGGTCGGCGGTCAGCTCCGCGTCGTCGACCGAGACCAGCGCCGCCAGCACGTCGTGCCCACGCTCCCCACCGGAGACCACACCGGCCACCGCGGCACGCACCCCGGGAACCCGCTGCAGCGCGGCCTCGACATCACCCAGCTCGATCCGGTAGCCGCTGATCTTCACGCGGTGGTCGGCACGCCCGACGAACTCGAGGATGCCGTCCGGCCGGTAACGCGCCAAATCTCCTGAGCGGTACCAGGTTCGGCCCGCGTAGCGCACGAAGCGGTCGGCAGTCAGGTCTGCCCGGCCGCGGTAGCCCGAGGCGATGCCGCGTCCGGTGAACCACAGTTCGCCGGCCACCCAGTCGGGGCAGTCCTGGCCCGCCTCGTTGACCACGCGGCACGCGTTGTTGGTGAACGGCACGCCGTAGGGCACCGCCGACCAGTTGTCCGGCAGCTCGCCGGCCTCGAAAATGGTTGCGTGAATGGCGGTTTCGGTGGCGCCGCCCAGGCCGGCGACGCGAACGCCCGGAGCCTGCGCCTGCAGGTGCCGGACCATGGCGGTCCGGACCCAGTCGCCACCGGTGAGCACCACGCGCACGGTGTCCAGACGCCCGGCGCCGACCTCCACCAGCATCTCCAGCCAGCCCGGCAGGAAGTTGAGGACAGTCACGCCGTGCTCGGCGATGAGGGCGGCCCAGCGGTCCGGGTCGCGCCGGTACGGCTCGTCGACCACGACGATGCTGCCGCCGGTGGCGAGCGTGGCGAACATGTCGAGCACCGAGAGGTCGCACTCCAGGGTCGCGAGCGCGAGGCAGCGGTCATCGGGGCCGATGTCGAAGTGCCCGTAGAGGAATTCGGCGGTGTTCATGGCCGCGTCATGGGTGACCTCGACGCCCTTGGGCTCACCGGTCGAGCCGGAGGTGAACAGCACGTACGCCAGCTCGTGCGGATCGGTGGCGGCCGGAACGAACGGTCCCGTCGCGCGGCGCCCGATGCGCAGTGCCTCGGTAACGGTGAGCGATGGCTTCCACGACGGCGCCAGGTCACCACAGTAGAGCGCCATCCGTACACCGCCGGTGGCCAGGATCTTCTCCGTGCGGTCGGCGGGCTGGTCCACGCCGATCGGCAGGTAGACGCCACCAGCGGCCAGGATGGCCAGCAGCGCGATGATCTGCTCTGCGCCCTTGGGTCCGAGTACCGCGACGGTGTCCCCGGCCGTGATGCCGGCGATCCGCAACGCGGATGCCACCGCCGAAACTTCCTCGGCCAGTTCGGCATACGTCCATTGCCGGGACTCGCTGATCATGGCCGTGGCGGCCGGCCGGGCGGCAGCCGAGGCGAAGAAGCCGGTGTGCAACGCCGCGCCGCTGGGCGCCGCGGTGCGGCTGTTGGCCGCATCGCGAACCGCGCGCTGTGCTGCCGACATCGGCTCGGGTGTCGGCGCCTCCCATGCCGTGTCGTCGGTGGCCAGCCGCTCCAACTCGGCGATGTGCCGGGCGAACATGGCGTCGATGACGCCGTCGGGGAAGGCGTCCTCGCGCACATCCCAGTTCACCAGCACGCCACCGTTGAACTCGGTGACCTGGGCATCCAGCATCACCTGCGGCCCTTGCGAATTGATCCACCCGGGAGTGCCGAACGCCGCTGTCACGGCCGAGCCGAACAGTTCGCCGAGCCCGAGGGCACTGGTGAACACCACCGGCGCCAGCACCTGGGTGCCGCGATGCCGGCTCAGGTCGCGCAGCACCTCGAGGCCGGAGTACTCGGAATGTGCAGCGGCGCCGCGGAATGCGTCCTGCAGGACGCCGCAGCGTGCCGTGGCGGTGGCCGCCTCGGTGAGGTCGACGTCGAGCAGCAGCGACGAGGTGAAGTCACCGACCAGGCGGTCGACATCGGCGTGCCGTTGATCGCGCCCGAACAGCGGCACATTCAGCAGGAAGCGCTGCCCGGCCGACCAGCAGGCCAGGGCGTCGGAGAAGGACGCCGCGAGGGCCATGGCAGGCGTGATACCGCGCCGGCGGGCCGCGGCATACAGCGCGTCCCGGACGTCCGGGGCCAGCCAGTGCCAGCGCCGGGTGGTGTGCCGCGGGTCGTCCTGCTCAGCGACCGGAACCAGTGGCAGGCGCGGCGGATCGGGTAGTTCCGGGAGCCGGTCGCCCCACCACTGCCGGTCCGCGTCGGCCCGCGGATTGGGCTCCTGCGCCGATTGCACTGTGGCCATCCGGTATTCGCGGTACGTGTAGGCCAGCGGAGCGAGCTCGACACCGCCGTACAGGGCCGCGAGATCAGCCATCAGGGTGCGGTAGCTCATGGCGTCGGCGGCCTGCATGTCCAGATCGACGTGCAGGCGGGTCTTACCGTCCGGGAGCAGCGTCAGGCTCAGTTCGAAGACCTCATCGGTCAACTGCTGATGCGCCTTGCGGCGCTGAGTGACGGCGAGCTGTTCGGCGATCTGATCCGCCGGCAGGTCCCGCAGGTCGGTGACCGCGACCGGGAAGTCGCCGTCCTGGGGTTTGATGCGCTGCGTACCGTCGGCCAGGAACTGCACGCGCAGCATGGGATGTCGCGCCGCCAAAGCCGTTGCGGCGGCGGTCAATCGCTCGGGATCGACGCCGTGGCCGTCGAATTCGACATAGAGGTGTCCGGCGACGCCGCCCAATTGCTGGTCGTCCTCCCGGCCGATCCACATGGCGTGCTGCATCGGGGCCAGGCCGAACGGCTGATCGTGTGCCGAATCAACTTGCGGTACCGGCACTTCCGCGCGCTGCAGGCCACCGGCGGCAGACAGCAGTTCGGACCAGGCGGCGATGGTGGGCTCGGCGGCCAGCGCCGCGAAGTCGATGTCGATGCCCTGCTTCCGCCAGCGTCCGGCGAGCGACATCATCCGGATCGAGTCCAGCCCCTGGCCGATGAGGTCGGCGCCAGGGTCGAGGGTGTCGGCGGGCGCACCCAGCAGTTCGGCAACCTCCTCGCGGATGGCCTGCGAATTCACTGCCACGACGCCCACAAAACCCTCCCGAACACGTTAAAGACAGGCTGTCCTAATTTTGATTAGGCTACCCTATATTGCTGCTACCTCCATGCCTACCCCGAGGGATCTGCCGTGACGCGCACCACTGCCTCCACCGAGGCCGACCAGCATTTGCTGAATGGATTCGTACCGTTCCCGCACGAACGCGCCGAGCGCTACCGTCAGGCCGGCTACTGGGCAGGCAAACCACTGGACAGCATCCTTTCTGACGCCGCGCGCCAGTGGCCGGACCGCGTCGCCGCCGTCGACCCGTCCGCGTCACACACGTTTGCTCAACTCGATCAGCTGGCCTCCGAAGCAGCCGCCGGGTTCGCCGCTCTCGGCATCGGCACCGGTGACCGGGTACTGCTACAGATGCCCAACACCGCCGAGTTCGCCATCGCCCTGTTCGGGCTGCTGCGCGCGGGCGCGGTGCCCGTCATGTGCCTACCCGCCCATCGCCGCGCCGAGCTCAGCCATTTCGCCACGGTCAGCGGCGCCGTCGCCCTGGTCATCGCCGACCGGTTCGGCGGCTTCGACTACCGCGACATGGCGCGCGAGTTGGTCGCCGAGCACCCCCGCCTCCGGCAGGTGGTCGTCGACGGCGATGCCGGCGAATTCACCAGCTGGACTTCTCTTTTCGGCCACGGATCGGCAGCCGCGCCGACGCTCAACACCGCGGAACCCGCCCTGCTCCTGGTATCCGGTGGCACCACGGGGGCACCGAAGCTCATCCCCCGCACCCACGACGACTACTACTACAACGCCACCGCCAGCGCCGCGCTGTGCGAAATGACCGGCGACGACGTGTATCTGACGGTGTTGCCGGCAGCGCACAACTTCCCGCTGTCCTGCCCGGGAATGCTCGGTGCCATGTCCGTCGGCGCCACCACCGTCTTCACCACCGACCCCAGCCCGGAGTCCGCGTTCGCGACCATCGCCCGGCACCACGTCACCGTCTGTGCCCTGGTGCCCGCGCTGGCGACCCTGTGGACGCAGGCCTGTGATTGGGAACCGCAGCGCCCCAACACTTTGCGACTGCTCCAGGTCGGCGGTGCCAAGCTGTCCGCACCGGATGCGGCGGCCGCGCGCGCCGTGCTCACGCCCGGCCTGCAACAGGTTTTCGGCATGGCCGAAGGGCTGATCAACTACACCCGCCCCGGGGACGATCCCGAACTGCTGGACCACACCCAGGGCGCACCGCTGTGTCCCGACGACGAATTGCGCATCGTCGACGACGAGGGCGCCGACGTGCCGGTCGGCGGCGAGGGTGAACTGCTGGTGCGCGGGCCGTACACCCTGGGCGGCTACTACCGGGCCCCGTCCGACAACGAGCGGTCGTTCAGCCCCGACGGCTTCTACCGCAGCGGGGACCGGGTGCGCCGCCGCGCCGACGGCTACCTCGAGGTCACCGGCCGCATCAAGGACGTCATTCACCGCGGTGGCGAGACCATCTCGGCGCTCGATCTCGAGGAACACCTGCTCACGCACCCGTCGATCCGGGCCGCGGCCGCCGTCCCGGTGCCCGACCCGTACCTCGGCGAAAAGATTTGTGCTGTGGTCGTTTTCAGCGGACCCGCCGTCAGCCTCAGCGACCTCAACCGCTACCTCGACGGCCGCGGTGTCGCGGTCCACAGCCGGCCCGACACCCTGATCGCCCAGACGTCACTGCCGGTGACCGCGGTCGGCAAGGTCGACAAGAAAGCCATCACCCGAGCCATCGACGCCGCACCGGCCTGATCTTCCCAACACCCCAGGAGCGACCCCGAATGTCACAGCAAGCCGATGCCGGCATGGACACACCCAAGAGCCTGCGCGAATACATCGTCAACACCGCGATCAACACCATTCCGCCGCTGATCGCGTACTACGTGTTGCGCGTGTTCGACTTCGAGCCGTACCTGGCGCTGGTCGGGGCGATCATCACCGCGGCGGTGCAGGGCGCGCTGACCATGGTGCGCAAGCGAAAGGTCGAGCCCGCGAACGTCGTGGTGATCGTCGGCGCGGCGTGCTCGCTGATCATCGCGCTCACCACCAGGAACCCACGCATCGTGCAGGCCCTCGAGCTCGTCCCGATGTCATTGCTGGTCTGGTCGTTCGCCATCAGCGGGCTGCTGCGCAAGCCGAATTCGAAGAAGATGGCCGGTGTCATCTCCCCCGCCCTCGCCGAAGCCGCCCTGCCCGAACGCGGCTGGACCGAGCAGAGCATCCAGGACTGGCACCGTTTGCACACGCAGCTGTGCGTCGGGCTCGGGCTGCTCTGCGGTTTCTATCCCGTCTTCGCGCTGTACATGATCTTCAGCTACCCGGTCGACATCTCGCAGTTCGTCATCGTCGCGACCGGCCCCACCCTCGTGGTGCTCTGCATCGTCTTCGCGGTGGCCCGCATTCGCCGTTTCGTCGGCCGGCACGACGCCGCCACCGACGCCGCGGTGATCGTCACGGCCTCTGAGTAGTCACACTCATCCGCGCCGCCCGGCGCTCCGGCATCATCAGTTCATGCCCAGACTGTTGCCCGACTTCCGCACCGTGATCGACGGCACCGCGCCCGACCGCGACCGCAGTATCGACGTGGCCCGCCTGAGTGCACTGCTGGTGGTGATGTTCGGCCACTGCGCGCTGTTGCTCGCCACCATCACCGCCGACGGCGTCCAAATCGGCAACACGCTGGGCGCGGTCCCCCGCCTGCAACCGGCCACCTGGGTACTCCAGGTCATGCCGTTGTTCTTCTTCGCCGGAGCCGCCGCGGGCGTGCACAGCTGGCGGGACGGGACGCCCTGGGGCACCTGGCTTTTCACCCGGGCGCAGCGACTGTGCCGACCCGCGCTGTGGTACCTGGGCGCCTGGACGGTCGCCTTGATCGCGGTCCGGTTCACCATGGGCGCCGAATCCGCAGCCGCGCTGGGCAACGAGGCGGTGGCCCTGCTCTGGTTCCTCGGTACCTACCTGATCGTGCTGGCATTCGTCCCCGCACTGGCCCGGTTGCGGTCGGCGCGTTCTGCCGCGCTGGTCATCGCCGCCCTCCTGGCGGTCACGGCGCTCGGCGACTGGGCCCGCATCAGCACGCACACGTTGGCGGCGGGTGCGGCGAATCTGGTTGTGGTCTGGCTGATTCCGATGGTCATCGGCGCGGTGTACGCGCACCGATTCGTCACTGCCGGCAGGGCACTGATCGTGGCGGCCGGCGCGCTGGCCGTCCAGGTGGTGGTCGCCAGGTTCGGCCCGTACGACGTGTCACTCGTGGTCACCGGCACTGAGCGCATGTCGAACGTCACCCCGCCCACGTTTCTGCTTGCCCTGCAGTGCATCTGGATGTCCAGTCTGTTCATCGCCTGCGCCGGCGCGGTCCGCCGGTGGGCCCAGCGTCCCCGCGTCTGGTACCTGATCGTGGTCGGCAACAGCGGGGCGATGACGCTGTACCTGTGGCATATTGCCGCCATCGCCATCGCGACGTTCAGCTTGCATGCGGTGGGCCTGGACGCCTATGACCCTGCGGCCCCGCACTTCTGGCGCAACATCGCGATCCGGGCGCTGGTCTTCGCAGTGGTGATGACCGTCATGTTCCTGTTGCTGTCCCCGCTCGAGCACAACCCGCTGTGGTGGTGGGATGCCCGGGTCCGGGCGACGGGACACGCGGCAACCCTCGCCGGTGCGTTGATCTGTGCCGCGGGGGCCGCGCTGCTGCTGATGGCCAAGTACGGTCTTGGCACGACGTCGGGCTGGATGCTGCTGGCACTGTTCACGGTCACCGTCGTCGCTGCCCGGATCAGCGCGGGACGACCGCCGGCGCGCCGTGAGGCTGTGGAAACGAGCCCCGCCGCCGGGATCAGTGCGCGCTGACGAATGTCACCGTCGGCGTCGGTGAGCCCTTGACCAGCGTCGGCCCCGAAGCCGACATGACGTAGGCCTCGTTGCCCGTCGGGTAACCGCCGCCGTTGGTCGAGATGTGCACGTGCGTGTAGTGGTTGGCGTCGGGGCCGCCGTAGTCCGGCATCCGGTGGGCGGTGCCGTCCGGGAAATAGATGGCCTGCCGCCAGATCACATGGTTCAGATCGAACTTCTGCGCGTTGGCCAGCACGTAGGCCAGGATGCGGTCCCCGAGCGCCTTGCCGGCGGACGAACCGTAGCCGGGCACCATCACGTCCAGCGCCAGGCCTTCGGGGTGCCAGCGCAGCGAGTCCGGACGGACGCCGGTCATGGTGTGGATCTCCGGGAACGTCGCGCTGACGGCCCGCTCGGCGAGGATGGTGTCGACCTGCAGTCCGCGTTCGGCGGCGACACCCACCGGCAAAGCAATGGTGCGCACCATGGCGCGGGAACTCTCGGCCGCCTCGGCGACGACCAGCGCACCCGGATGCGAAGCGGCCGGCTCGGCCAGGACCACCTGTGCGCAGCAGACATCCACTTCACTGGCGGTGGTGACCGCGTGGGTCGCGGTGCCGGCGGTGACGAACGCCGCGGCCGGCATGACGAGCGCCGCCAGAGCCACCGACCAACGGCGCCGGGCGCGCGTGCCAGTAGCTAATTCGGGCTTGTCCACCGGTGCACCATACCCCGCAGGTCACCGTTTGGTAACGGCTTCAAATTTGACAAGATGGTAAATTTGCACTAGCCAGCCGAGGAGGAACCACGGTGACCGCCCGTCCGAGAACCGCCGCCGAGCCGTCGGCCGACGCCATCGCTGACGCACTCGTCACCGCATCGCGCCTGCTCCTGGACATCACCGCCCGCGCGGTGGCGGTCGTCGACGACACGCTGACGGTTCCCCAGTTGCGGGTGCTCGCGCTGCTGTCGTCACACGGTTCCACCAACCTGACCACGCTGGCCGCTCAACTCGATGTACAGCCCTCGACCATTGGCCGGATGACCGACCGCCTGGTCACCGCCGGTCTGATCGACCGGCACAGACACCCGAGTTCGGGCCGCGAGATCGTCGTCGAACTGACGCGCCGGGGACGGGCCGTGGTGGACACCGTGAGCGCCCGGCGCCGCGCCGAGATCGCCCGGGTCGTCGAGGTCATGTCACCGCGCGAACGCATGGGTATGGTCCGCGCGCTGCATGCGTTCAGCGAAGCCGGTGGTGAACCGCCTGCCGACGCCCCGGCCGGCCTGGACTTCTAGCTCAGGCTCGCGGCACCAGGTACGGCGCGAGCGTTGTCAGCTTCTCGCAGGTCTCTTCGAACTCACGGTCCGGAGTCGACTCGGCGATGATGCCGGCGCCGGCGCGCAGCCAGGTCTGACCGTCGGCCTCGTAGGCCGAACGCAGCGTCAGCGCCGCGTCCATGCCGCCGTCGGCACTGAACATCACGACCGCTCCCGAGTACAGCCCGCGCGGGGCCTCGTCGAGCCGCATGATGGCGTCGACGCTCTCGGCCTTGGGGATTCCGGACGCCGTCACCGCCGGGAAGAGCGCCTCCAGCGCATGCATCCGGTCCATCTGGTCCGACAGCTGCCCGGACACCGTGGAACCCAGGTGCTGCACGCTGCCGCGCTCACGCACCGTCATGAAGTCACTGACGACCGTGGTGCCCGGCTTGGCCACCTCGGCGATCTCCTCCTGCGAGCTGCGGACCGAAATAGCATGCTCGACAATCTCTTTCGAGTTCGATTCGAGGTCCTCACGGGCCGCGCGATCGTGATCCGCGCCGCGGCCGAACGCGCGGGTGCCGGCCAGCGGCTCGGTGATGACAGTGCCGTCGGCGCGCACCGCGGCGACGAGCTCGGGGCTGAAGCCGAGGGCGCGAATCCCGCCCAGCCGCAACAGGAATGACCGCACGGGGGTGTTGTTGGCCCGGCCCACCCGGTACGTCGCCGGGAAGTCGACCGCGAACGGCACCTCGAACCGGCGCGACAGGATCACCTTCTGGTAGTCGCCCGCCACGATCTCGGCGACGGCGGCGGCAACCCGCGACGGGTAGTCACTGCCGTCGACCCGCACGTCGACGGCGCGGGTGACACCGGCTGCCGGAATACCCGACTGCAGCAGCCGGTTCAAGGTCTCGGCGACCACGTCGCCGTCGCCCGACACACGTACCTCGCCGTCGGTGACGACCACCTGCGTCTGCGCGCTGAACACGCGCGCCAGCGGGGTCCCGACGGGCAGGCGCTGCGCCAGCCCGAACCGGTAGGCGCCGAATTCGAAAGCGACCCAACCGAACAGCCGATCCGTCTCCAGGAGCAGCCGGTCGACCGCGTCGCCGAGCACCTCTCCGGGCCGGCCACTCCACGCCTGGCGGGCGACTGCGCCGCCGGCGTCGACGATCCGCAGTTCGTCGCTGTCGAGTTCGATGGCGGTGCGCACACCGATGGCCAGCACCCACTCGCCTGAATGCTCGTAGCCGACATAGTCGGCGCCGGAGCGCTCCGGCAGTTCGGCTGCCAGTTGCGCGATCAGATCGGCCGGGGCGACGTCGGCGGGCAAAGCAATGCGCGTCACCGACGCCGCGTCTATAGCTTCAGCAGTCACGAAAGTTAATTTAGCCTAACCTCACCAAAAAAACACTGCCCGCCCCTGTGATTCAGGCCCCAGCGTCGGCTTTCGCCGCGCGCTTCGCGACGGTCCACCCACTGGCCGACGTCCGGTGCGCCCAGAAATCGGCGTAGCGGCCGCCGCGCGCCATCAGCTGGTCATGCGTGCCGGTGTCGTCCACCGTGCCGCGGTCGGACAGCACGACGATGTTGTCGGCCGCGGTCACCGTCGACAGTTTGTGCGCGATCACGATCACGGTGCTGCGGTCCGCCAGCTCGCGGATGGACGCGGCGACGTGGCGTTCGTTCTCGGGGTCCAGCGCGCTGGTGGCTTCGTCGAACAGCACCACCGGAGCGTTTTTCAGCAATGCGCGCGCGATCGAGACGCGTTGCCGTTCACCGCCGGACAGCGCCGAACCGCCCTCACCGACCCGCGTCTGCCAGCCGGCCGGCAGCCGGTCCACGACGGACTGCAGACCCGCGGTGCGGGCCGCTTCCCGGATGTCGTCTTCGGACGCGGACGGCGCACCGATCCGCACGTTCTCCCATAGGGTGTCGTCGAACAGGTAGACGTCCTGGAACACCAGCGACAGCTGGGCCATCAGGTCCGCCGTGCTCTGGTCCCGCACATCGACGCCACCCACCCGGACCACGCCGGCGTCCACGTCGTAGAAGCGCGCCAGCAGACGGGTGATGGTGGTCTTGCCCGAGCCCGACGGACCGACGAGTGCAGTCATGGTGCCCGGCGCCGCGACGAAACCGACGTCCTCGAGCACGCGGCGCCCCGGATAGCTGAAGGCGACGCCGTCCAGTTCAACCTGCCCAGGCAGCGAAACCGACTGCGGTGCAGCGGGTTCCGGCAGCGCCGGGGTGTCGAGTACCGACGTGATCCGGTCCAGTTCGGCACCGGCCATCCGCATCGCGGAGCCGTATTCGGCCAGCTCCGACAATGGCGAGGTGAACCGCGCCGCCAGACCGAGGATGGCCACCAGCGTCACCGGGTTGATCTCGCCGCCGACGGCCAGCCAGACGCCCACTGTGATGAGTCCGCCCAGCACCGCCTGGACGCCGACGCCGCTCAGCATCATGCCGGCCACCGAGGCCCACAGCGCCCGCTTGCCGACCTGCTCCTGCTCGGCCAAAGCGCCTGTCAGCGGATCGAATTCGGCTCCAGTCCGCCCGAACGCCCGCAACACCGGCTGACAGCGCGCGAATTCGATGACCCGGGAGTTCACCTCGATCTCGGCGGCATGGGTGCGCGCCTCGGCCGACGCGATCAATGCGGCCGAGGCCCGGGTGGCGAGGATCAGGACCACCCCACCGGCAAGCGCGGCGACCCCGATCCGCCAGTCGAAGACGAACAGCCCGACCACCACGGTCAGCGCACTGGTGGTGTTGACCACCAGTGGCGTCACCAGGTGCGCACTGCTCGTGCCGACGAAAGTCGTGCCCTTGACCGCGATCTGGGACACCTGACCGACCCGCTCGCGGGTGAACCAGCCCAGCGGCAGGGTGACCATGTGGTCGCCGAGCCGGTGGTGCAGCAGCCGCATGGTGGTCAGCGCCATCCGCATCGACTGCGCCGCCTGGACGTAGTGCGCGACGGCGCTGAGCACCACCACCACCGCCAGCACGACCAGCCAGCGGGCCGCTGCGCCGAAGTCACCGTCGAACAGGGCCAGTGAGATCGGCACCAGCAGCGTCATCGAAAGACCGTGCAGCAGGCCGTAACCGACAGCCCAGGCCAGGAAGCCGTACATCTTGCCGCGCTCCGGTCCGAGGATGCGCAGGAACCCGTTGATCATCGTCATCGCGCCGCCTCCAACTCACCGGTGGCCGAGTAGGTCTGCCACATGCGCGCGAAAACACCTTCCTGGGAGAGCAATTCGTCGTGCCGCCCCTGCTCGACGATGCGTCCGTCCCGCAGGACGACAATGTTGTCCGCGCCGACGATCGACCCCAACCGGTGTGCGATCACCAGCACCGTCCGGCCGTCGATCAGGGTCGACAGCGCGGCCTGGATCTGCGCCTCCGAGTCGGGGTCGGCGAAAGCCGTGGCCTCGTCGAGCACCAGGATCGGGGTATCGGCGAGCAGGGCGCGGGCGATGCTGATGCGCTGCGCCTCGCCGCCGGAGAAGTGCGCGTCCGTCCCGACCACCGAGTCATATCCGTTGGGCAGCGCCATGATCCGGTCGTGAATGTGTGCGGCGCGCGCGGCGGCGTGCACCGCGTCGTCGTCGGCGCCGGCGCGGCCCAGCCGGATGTTGTCGGCCACGCTCATGCCGAGCAGCTGCACGTCCTGCAGGACGAAGCCGACGTGCCGGTACAGCACCGCCGGATCGATCTGGCGGACGTCGACGCCGCCGATACGCACCTCGCCGGCGGTGACGTCGTGGAACCGCGGGACGAGCGTCGCGAGCGTCGACTTGCCGCTGCCGGATGGCCCGACCAGCGCCGTGATGCTGCCGGCGGGCAGGTCCAGCGAGATGTCGTGCAGCACCGTGTTGGTGCCGTCGTACGAGAACTCGACGCCCGAGAAGGCCACCGAATTGTCCTGCGGCACTTGCGGGTTCTCGGCGATCGGCAACTCGGGGGCGGTCAGCAGCGCCGTCAGCCGGCCGGCCGCGGCGACCGCCTGGCGGCTCGCGGCCGCGGAGTACCCGACGGCCAGCACCGCGGTCGGGATGGTGACGGCGACGAGCGTCGAACCCAGCACCTCGATGGGCGTCACCCAGCCGTTGCGGATGAACCACAGACCGCCGGCGAGGTTCACCAGCAGCACCACCGGCGCCTCGACGAACACCGAGGACACCGCGCGCAGCCGGACCATGGGCCCGACGAATCCGGCGAAACCGTCGTTGAACTCGTCGGCAGCGTCGGCAAATCGTTTGTGCGCCTTGCCGGTTTCCCCGAACGTCTTGACCACCGAGACGCCGGCGATGAACTCGACGATGGTCGCGCTGATCTGCGCGATGCCCTCGTTCATCTGCGCCATGCGGGCCATCGCGCCGCGCATCAGGACGCCGTACACCACGAGGTAGATCGGGATGGTGCCGATGGCGAGCAGCCCGAGCCGCCAGTCCAGGTACCAGCAGTACGCCAGGCCGAACAACGGCGTCGCCAGAGCGCCGGTCTTCTCGACCGCGGCATGCGCGACCAGGTGGTGCAATTCGCCGACGTCGTGCTGGACCGCCTTGCGCACCTCGCCGGACGACGTCGCGCCGAACCAGCCCAGTGGCAACCGCCCGAGCGTGGTCACCAATCGGCGGCGCAGCTCTGCCTGCAACTGGACATCGGCGTGGTGGGTGAGCGTCAGCGCCAGGCCGCCGGCCAGGGTGCGCACCGCCAGGCCGCCGCCGACGAAGACCGCGACGATGGTCCACACCTGCGCCGCGTCGATCGGACCACCACTCAGCAGGTACCGGCCCAGCTCGACGATGCCGATGAACGGCACCACCGTCGCGGCCGCGGCGATCAGCTGCAACAGCTGCGCCAGCGCGGTGCGGCCCCGCACCGGGGCCAGCAACTCCTTGAGCGCGACGCGGTCCTGCGCTGCCGCGAGCTTGGCCTGTTTGCGCTGCTCACGGGGCGACGGTTCTGCGTTGGTCATACGATTACCCACTCCACCCGAAGACTAAGGTTTGCCTAACCATAGCGACAGGCCGTGGGGTGTGGGCACCCGCCCGCTTCGGTTCGGTCGAGGGGTTCAGTCCAGGACGGTGCGCACCACGGCATCGGCCAACAGCCGGCCCGACTCGGTCAGCACCAGACGGTCTTCGGCGACCGCCACGAGACCGTCGGCCACCGCCCCCTGCGCGCGGTCGCGCTCGGCGGCGGTGAGCACCGCGACCGGCAAACCACTGCGAAGCCGCAACCGCAGCATGACGTCCTCGACGTGGCGGGTGGCGTCGTCCAACTCCTCGAAGTCCGCGACCGGCAGCCTGCCCCCGGCCAGCGCCTCGGCATAAGCGTTGGGGTGCTTGACATTCCACCACCGTCGGGCCCCGACGAAACCGTGCGCCCCCGGCCCGGCGCCCCACCACTGGCCACCGTCCCAGTAGCCCAGGTTGTGCCGGCATTCGCCGCCGGGACGGCTCCAGTTCGACACCTCGTACCAGTCGAGGCCGGCCCGACTCAAGTGGGTGTCCAGCAGCTCGTAACGGGCCGCCAGCACGTCGTCGTCGGGCGCCGCGATCTCACCGCGCCGGACCTTACGGGCCAGCGCGGTGCCGTCCTCGACGATCAGCGCGTACGCCGAGACGTGGTCGACACCGGCTTCGATCGCCGCGTCCGCGGAACGGCGCAGATCGTCGTCGGACTCCCCCGGCGTCCCGTAGATGAGGTCGAGGTTGACGTGCGCGAACCCGGCCGCCAGCGCCTCCCGCGCCGCCGCCGGTGCGCGGCCTGCCGAGTGGGTGCGGTCGAGCGCTGCCAGCACGTGCGGCGCCGTCGACTGCATGCCGAGGGAGACCCGCGTGTAGCCGGCCTCCAGCAACTCGGCGAAGAACTCGGGCGACGTCGACTCCGGATTCGACTCGGTGGTGACCTCCGCACCGGGGTCGAGGCGGAAATTGTCCCGCACCGCGTCGAGCACCGCGCGCAGCCCGGCACCGCCGAGCAGGGACGGGGTACCGCCACCGACGAACACCGTGTCGACCGGCAGGTCGACCTGCGCGCCGGCCATCGCCAGCTCAGTGCGCAGCGCGGTCAGCCAGCCCTCCGGGCTGGCTCCGCCCAGCTCACTGGCGGTATAGGTGTTGAAGTCGCAGTATCCGCAGCGGGTCGCACAGAACGGCACATGGATATAGATGCCGAACGGCCCGAGACGGCTGGCGTCGGCGTCACTCATGTGAACCAGTGTCCCACCGAGCGATCAGCGAGCAATGTCACCTGCGCGGTGGGCACCATTTTTGCTCGCGCTGATTCCGAACCTGGCCCAGTTAGGCCGAATGTCCTGTTCGTGGCAGAATGGCGGGGTGTCCGCCAGCCTCAACCGCGCCCTCGGTTCCGCATTGGTAATGCGGCGGCATGTCGACTTCAAGCGCGTATGCAGCTGTTGCTGTCTGCCTTGATGCCTGCCTTGATGCCTCAGCTCTGACAATCAGATCTTTCAGCCGGCACAGGATCGGCAGTGCCGGACAGCCCCCGGTGTACGCGTGATCCAACGCCTGCTCTTGCGCGAAGGAAACCTTTCCAGTGACAACAGCAAAACCCGCCAAGACCCGCGACGAAGGCCAGTGGGCGCTGGGCAATCGTGAGCCACTGAACCCCAACGAGGTGTTCAAGCTGGAGGACGACGCCCTCAACGTGCGGCAGCGCATCATCGATGTGCACTCCAAGCAGGGCTTCGAGTCGATCGACAAGGACGACCTGCGCGGCCGCTACCGCTGGATGGGTCTGTACACCCAGCGTGAGCAGGGCTACGACGGCACCTACACCGGCGACGACAACGCCGACATGCTGGAGGCCCCGTACTTCATGATGCGGGTGCGCTGCGACGGCGGTGCCCTGACCAGCGCCGCGCTGCGGACCATCGGTGAAATCTCGGTCGAGTTCGCCCAGGACAGCGCCGACATCACCGACCGCGAGAACATCCAGTACCACTGGATCCGCATCGAGGACGTGCCGGAGATCTGGCGTCGCCTCGAGTCTGTCGGCCTGCAGACGACCGAGGCGTGCGGCGACTGCCCGCGCGTCGTGCTCGGTGGCCCGCTGTCGGGTGAGTCCCTCACCGAGGTGCTCGACCCGAGCTGGGCCGTCGACGAGATCGTCAGCCGCTACATCGGCAACCCCGAGTTCTCCAACCTTCCCCGCAAGTACAAGACCGCCATCTCCGGTCTGCAGGACGTCGCCCACGAGATCAACGACATCGCGTTCATCGGCGTCAACCACCCCGAGCACGGACCCGGTCTGGACGTCTGGGTCGGCGGCGGCCTGTCCACCAACCCGATGCTGGCCCAGCGCCTCGGCGCCTGGGTGCCGCTGGCCGAGGTGCCCGACGTCTGGGAAGGCATCACCAAAGTCTTCCGCGACTACGGCTACCGCCGCCTGCGGTCCAAGGCGCGCCTGAAGTTCCTGATCAAGGACTGGGGCGTCGAGAAGTTCCGCGAAGTTCTCGAGACCGAGTACCTCGGCCGCAAGCTGATCGACGGCCCGGCGCCCGAGCAGGTTCCGCACACCATTGACCACGTCGGCGTGCAGAAACTCAAGAACGGCCTGAACGCCGTCGGCGTCGCCGCCATCGCGGGTCGCTCGTCGGGCACCATCCTGACCAAGGTCGCCGACCTGGCCGAGGCCGCCGGTTCCGACCGGATCCGGCTGACCCCGTACCAGAAGCTGATCATCCTCGACGTCGCCGACGACAAGGTCGAGGAACTGATCGCCGGACTGGACGCGCTGGGTCTGCAGACCCGGCCGTCGCACTGGCGCAAGAACCTGATGGCCTGCACGGGCATCGAGTACTGCAAGCTCTCGTTCGCCGAGACCCGCGTGCGCGCCCAGACTCTGGTCCCCGAGCTGGAGCAGCGCCTTGCCGACCTGAACGCCGAACTCGACGTGCCGGTCACGATCAACCTCAACGGCTGCCCCAACTCGTGCGCCCGCATCCAGATCGCCGACATCGGTTTCAAGGGCCAGATGATCAGTGAAGACGGAGCCGGCAGTCCTCCTGTCGAAGGTTTCCAGGTGCACCTGGGCGGCAGCCTGGGCCTGGACAGCGGTTTCGGCCGCAAGCTGCGTCAGCACAAGGTGCTGGCCACCGAGCTGGGTGACTACATCGACCGTGTCGTGCGCAACTTCGTGAAACAACGCGAGGCCGGCGAGCGTTTCGCCCAGTGGGCCATCCGGGCCGACGAAGCTGATTTGAGGTGACCTTGGTGAACACAGCCATGACTGAGACCGAGCTACGGGAACTGGCCGAGCGCGGCGCCGAAGAACTGGCCGACGCCACTGCCGAGGAACTGCTGCGCTGGGTTGAGGAGAATTTCTCCGGCCAGTATGTCGTGGCCTCCAACATGCAGGACGCCGTCCTGGTCGAGATGGCGGCCAAGGTCCATCCCGGCGTCGACGTCCTGTTCCTGGACACCGGTTACCACTTCGCCGAGACCATCGGCACCCGTGATGCCGTCGAGGCCGTGTACGGCGTGAACATCGTGAACGTGACGCCCGAGCAGACCGTCGCCGAGCAGGACGAACTGGTCGGCAAGGACCTGTTCGCCAGTGACGCCGCCCGGTGCTGCAACCTGCGCAAGGTGCAGCCGTTGTCGAAGGCGCTCAAGGGCTACACGGCGTGGGTCACGGGCATCCGCCGGGTCGAGGCGCCGACGCGCGCCAACGCTCCGCTCATCAGTTTCGACGAGGCATTCGGTCTGGTGAAGATCAACCCGATCGCCGCGTGGAGCGACGAAGACATGCAGGCGTACATCGAAGCCAATGGCATTCTGGTGAATCCGCTTGTGGACGAAGGCTATCCGTCCATCGGCTGCGCTCCGTGCACCCAGAAGCCGGCCGAGGGCGCTGATCCCCGCAGTGGCCGCTGGGCCGGTCTGGCCAAGACCGAGTGCGGTCTGCACGCGTCCTGAGTTCGCCCTGGGCGAGCGCAGCGACGGGAGAGAACTCGTGCAACTGATCCTCACCGCGCACGGCAGCGCCGATCCGCGGTCTGCGGCGAACGCCCGCGAGGTGGCCCGGACGGTGGCCACCCTGCGGCGCGACGTCGACGTCAAAGTGGCGTTCTGCGAACAGAATTCGCCGAATCTGCGGGACGTGCTCGCCGACTCCCCCGCCGGCGGCGTCGTGGTGCCGCTACTGCTGGCCGACGCCTATCACGCGCGGATCGACATCCCCGCGATGATCGCCGACGCCAATCCGGCGGTTCGGCAGGCCGCAGTGCTCGGCGAGGACGACCGCCTGATCCACGTGCTGAGCCAGCGGCTCACCCACTCCGGCGTGAGCCGGCTGGACGCCACCGTCGGCGTCCTGGTGACGGCCGTCGGATCGTCGTCGGCGGCCGCCAACGCAGGTACCAGCACCGTGGCCACCGGCCTGGTCGCGGGCACCCACTGGCGCGCCACAACGGCGTTCGCCACCGGTCCGCACGCCAATCTGGCCGACGCCGCCCGGCTGCTGCGGGATCAGGGTGCGACCCGCCTGGTCATCGCGCCCTGGTTCCTCGCCCACGGCACCATCACCGACCGGGTCGCCAAATTCGCTGCCGCCCAGGGGATTCCGATGGCTGAGCCCCTCGGCGCGCACCGACTGGTCGCCGACACCGTGCTGGACCGCTTCGACGAGGTCGCCGCGGTTCCGCGCGCCGCCTGATCGACAACGGTCTGAATCCCGGCAAGACCGCGGCCGACGCCGTATGGATTGCGTATGGATCGTGGCACCGCGGCGCCGGCGCCGGTTGACTCGCAGTCATGCGAATACTCGGGACCGCTGATGTCTGACCTGCTGCAATTGCTGTCCATGATGGCGCTGCCGGCATCAGTCCTACTGCTGTGCCGACGGGTCAACCGCCGCAACCCGCCGTCGGGTGCAATTCGAACCTGATCACACGTCACGGCTACGTCGCCTACGATCCGGACGGTCGGCCAACGATCCGGACGAAGGAGACACCGCGCGTGGGCACACACCCCGACACCGGTCGGAAGGGGCTGGGAGCGGGCCTGGCCATCAGCGCCCTGGGCGTCGTCTTCGGCGACATCGGCACCAGCCCGATCTACACCATGCAGACGCTGTTCAATCCCGATGACCCCCATCCGGTACCGATCAGCCACGACAACATCTACGGCGTCGTCTCCCTGGTGTTCTGGTCGGTGATGCTGATCGTCACCATCACCTACGTCAGCCTGGTCATGCGGGCCGACAACGACGGTGAGGGCGGCGTCATGGCGCTGATCACCCTGGTCAAGCAATCGTCGAACAAGCTCGGCAGGCGCACCGCGTCCTTCCTCGCCGCGCTCGGAATCCTGGGTGCCGCACTGTTTTTCGGTGACTCGATGATCACCCCGGCCATCTCGGTACTGTCGGCCGTCGAAGGCTCGAAAACGATCGACCCGGGCCTTTCGGACTGGGTGGTACCCATCACCGCGGTGATCATCATCGCGTTGTTCAGCGTGCAGCACCGGGGCACCGCGGTCGTCGGCCGGTTCTTCGGACCGGTGATGATCGTGTGGTTCACGGTCATCGGCGCCTGTGGTGTCGCCGGCATCATCAGAGAGCCCGAGATCCTGCGCGCCCTGAATCCGCTGTACGCACTCGGGTTCATGGCCCAGCATTTCCACATCGCGTTTTTCGCGCTGGCCGCCGTGGTGCTGTCGGTGACCGGCGCCGAGGCCCTGTACGCCGACATGGGGCATTTCGGCCGCAAGCCGATCACCTTCGCCTGGCTGCTGCTGGTGTTTCCGGCGTGCATGCTGAGCTACTTCGGGCAGGGCGCCCTGCTGCTGCAGAACCCGACCGTCCACGACGCCCCGTTCTTCCTGCTGACGCCCGAATGGGGCCGGCTGCCGATGGTCCTGCTGGCCACCGCGGCGACCGTGATTGCTTCGCAGGCCGTCATCACCGGGGCATTCTCCGTCGCGGCCCAGGCCGCGCACCTCGGCTATCTGCCGCGGCTGCGGATCCTGCACACGTCAGCATCGACGATGGGCCAGATCTACGTGCCGTGGATCAACAGCATGCTGCTGATCGCGGTGCTGACCCTGGTTTTCGCCTTCCGCAGCTCGGCGGCACTGGGCTACGCCTACGGCATGGCGGTCACGGGCACCATGACCATCACGACCCTTTTGTTCCTCAACATCGCGCGCGCCAGGTGGAGCTGGCCGCTGTGGTCCGTGATCGCGATCGGCGCCCCGCTGCTCACCGTGGACCTGCTGTTCCTTGCCGCCAACCTCACCAAGCTCGTACACGGCGCCTGGCTGCCGCTGCTGATCGGGTTGATCGCGTTCACGGTGATGACCACGTGGCAGGACGGCCGTGCGGTGGTGACGCGGGCCCGCGACGCCGTCGAAGGCCCCCTGCGGCAGTTCGTCGAATCGATCGTCACCAGCGATCCTCCGCTGACCCGCGTGCCGGGCACCGCGGTGTTCCTCAACCGCGGGATCGAGACCGCGCCGCTGGCCATGCGCGCCAACGTGAAGTACAACCGGATGCTGCACGAGCACGTGGTGGTGCTGTCGCTTGAGACCGCGACGGTGCCCAGGGTCGCCGACGGCGCCCGGTTGGCGGTCGACGACCTGGGCTACCGCGATGACGGCATCATCCATGTCACGGCCACCTACGGATACATGGACCGGCCCGACGTCCCCGCCGCGCTGGCGTTGCTCGACTCCACCCGCACCGAGGGGCCGCTGGATCTGGCGGGCGCGACCTATTTCCTGTCGAAGGTCGATCTGGTGATGGGCAAGGAGCCGTCGATGGCGCCCTGGCGCACAAGGCTTTTCATCGGCACGTCCTACATCACGTCAGATGCCGCGGCCTACTTCCGGCTGCCTCTCGACCGCACGGTGATCCTGGGTTCCCGCATCGAGGTCTGAAATACCTACCCATAGGGCACGCGTTGTGCCAAGCAGATAGATTTTGTGATGAGTGAAACCCTTGACGGGACACCTGCCATTCAGCAGATTCGGCAGGTGCCTGCGCGGGCATCACAATTTCACCAAGCTAGCGCCGACGAGAGGTCACCGATGGGCAAGATCTACGCCAATGTCACCGAATTGGTCGGACGCACGCCGCTCGTCCGGCTCAATCGGTTGACCGAGGGCGCCGGCGCCCAGGTCGTCGCGAAGCTGGAGTTCTACAACCCGGCGAACAGCGTGAAGGACCGCATCGGTGTGGCGATCGTCGACGCCGCGGAGCAGTCCGGTGAACTCAAGCCCGGTGGCACCATCGTGGAGGCCACCAGCGGCAACACGGGCATCGCGCTCGCGCTGGTGGGCGCGGCCCGTGGTTACAAGGTCATCCTGACGATGCCGGAGACCATGTCCCTGGAGCGGCGCGTCATGCTGCGTGCCTACGGCGCCGAGATCGTGCTGACGCCGGGCTCCGAAGGCATGGCCGGCGCCGTCGCCAAGGCCAAGCAGATCCTGGCCGACACCCCCAACTCGGTCGCTGCCGATCAGTTCGCCAACCCGGCCAACCCCGCGATCCACGAGAAGACCACGGCCGAGGAGGTCTGGGCCGACACCGATGGTGCGGTCGACATCTTCGTCGCCGGCATCGGCACCGGCGGCACCCTCACCGGCGTCGGGCACGTCCTCAAGTCCCGCAAGCCCGATGTGAAGATCGTCGGTGTCGAGCCCGTCGACTCCCCCATCCTCACCGGCGGCCAGGCCGGCCCGCACAAGATTCAGGGCCTCGGTGCGAACTTCGTCCCCGAGGTGCTGGACCGCTCCGTGTACGACGAAATCATCGACGTGGCCTTCCCGGACGCCATCGAGGTGGCGCGGGCGCTGGGGACCGACGAGGGCATCCTCGGCGGCATCTCTGCGGGCGCCAACGTCTGGGCAGCGCTGCAGCTGGCCAAGCGCCCCGAGAACGCCGGCAAGCTCATCGTCGTCATCGTCCCTGACTTCGGCGAGCGGTACGTCTCCACGGCGCTGTACGAGCACATCCGGGACTGACCGGGCGAGCGAAGCGACGGGAAATAGATAGGGATGACGCTGTTCTCCACCCTCCGTGAGGACCTGGACAACGCTCGCAGCCACGACCCGGCAGGACGCGGGGACTTCGAGAACGCCCTGGTGTACTCGGGCCTGCATGCCATCTGGTCGCACCGCCTGGCCCACCGGCTGTGGGCCCGGCCGGGCTGGCGCGGGCCGGCGCGGGTGTTGGCGCAGGTGACCCGATTCCTCACCGGCATCGAGATTCACCCGGGGGCCACCATCGGCCGGCGGTTCTTCATCGATCACGGCATGGGCGTCGTGATCGGCGAGACCACCGAGATCGGCGACGACGTCATGCTCTACCACGGGGTGACGCTGGGTGGTCGCAGCCTCAACAAGGGCAAGCGCCACCCCACCATCGGCAACCGGGTGACCGTCGGTGCCGGCGCGAAGGTGCTCGGCCCCATCCTCATCGGCGACGACTCTGCCATCGGCGCGAATGCCGTTGTGACACACGATGTTCCGGCAGATTCGATTGCGACCGGCATTCCGGCGATCGTGCGCCCGCGCACCGAGAAGCAGCGCGAGCCCGCCGTCGACCCGACGACCTACATCGACCCCGCGATGTACATCTGACGTTCGTCGCGCGCACCTGACACGAGTGGCGTTGACCCGGTAACCAGGGTCAACGCCACTCGCACTTCTACGCCCTCACTACAGGGTCAACGCAAAAGCGCCGCGACCGCGCATCCAGACTGATCCAGTTGCACGGTCGCGGCGTAAACCCTTGTGGCTCAGGCCCGGGCGAGGACCGCCTCGACCTCTTGCGACTGTCCCGCGATGGGCGGGATGCGGGTGGCCCGGACGTACACGGTGTCGCCCTCGAGGAGCCGCAGCGCTTCGGCGTCACCGCGGGTGATCTGGGCGGTGAACGGCGTGTGGTCCGCCGCCGTCGTCAGCTCGACGCGAACCTCGAAGCCGAGGACGACCACGCGGTCGACCTTGGCCCGCAGCACTCCGGTGGCCGCCACGTCGCCGTCGGCCGCGGAGATGGCCATGTCGGGGTTACGGCCCACGCGGATGTCGTGGGGCCGGACCAGCGTCCCGTTCAGTGTCGACACCGCGCCCAGGAACGACATCACGAACGGGTTGGCCGGGCTGTCGTAGACCTCGGTCGGCGACCCCACCTGCTCGATGCGGCCCTTGTTCAGCACCGCGATCCGGTCGGCGACGTCGAGCGCCTCGGCCTGGTCGTGCGTGACGAGGACGGTCGTCACGTGCACCTCGTCGTGCAGGCGGCGCAGCCAGCTCCGCAGGTCGTCGCGGACCTTCGCATCGAGGGCGCCGAACGGCTCGTCGAGCAGTAGGACCTGCGGGTCGACCGCGAGGGCGCGAGCCAGCGCCATGCGCTGACGCTGACCGCCGGAGAGCTGGCTGGGGTAGCGCGTCTGGAAACCGCTGAGCCCCACCACTTCCAGCAGATCATCGACCTTGGCCTTGACCTCGGCCTTGGGCTTCTTGCGGATCTTCAGCCCGAACGCGACATTCTCGCGGACGGTGAGGTGCTTGAACGCCGCGTAGTGCTGGAAGACGAACCCGATGCCGCGGCGCTGGGGCGGCACCCCGGTGACGTCGTTGCCCTTGATGGTGATGGTGCCGGTGTCCGGGGTGTCGAGGCCGGCGATGGCCCGCAACAGCGTGGACTTGCCCGACCCACTGGGGCCCAGCAGCGCGGTCAGCGATCCCTCCGGCACGTCGAAGTCGACGTTGTCGAGGGCCGCGAAGTCGCCGTAGTGCTTGTTGGCACCGCGCACCGTGATGGCGGGCGGGCTGCCCTGCTTCTGCTCGTCACTCATGATCGGTTCTTCCTATCGAAAAGCTATTGTGCCGCCCGGGCACGCCGGGCGTCGAGGATTACCTGCACGATCAGCACGATCACCGCGACGGCCATCAGCACGGTGGACATGGCGTAGGCGCCGTATTCCGCGCCGCGGCTGTACCGGTCCGAGACCAGCAGGGTCAGGGTCTGGGATTGGCCGGGCAGGTTGGAGGACACCATGATGACGGCGCCGTACTCCCCCAGCGTGCGAGCGACGGTCAGCACCACGCCGTAGGTCAGGCCCCAGCGGATGGACGGCAGCGTGATCCGCCAGAACGTCTGCCACCACTGCGCGCCGAGGGTGGACGCCGCCTCTTCCTGGTCGGTGCCCAGTTCGTGCAGCACCGGCTCGACCTCGCGGATCACGAACGGAACCGTGACGAAGATGCTCGCCAGCACGATGCCGGGGAAGCCGAAGATGATCTTCAGACCCCAACTGTTCTCGACGAAGCCGAGCAGGCCGGCCGAGCCCCACAGCAAGATCAGGGCCACACCGACGACGACAGGCGACACCGCGAACGGCAGGTCGATCACGGCCTGCAGCACGCTCTTGCCGCGGAACCGGTTACGGGCCAACACAAGTGCGGTCGGCACCCCGAACAGCACGTTGAGCGGCACCACGATGGCGACGACGAGCAGCGAGAGCTGCAGCGCGGAAATGGCTGCCGGCGTGGTGATCTGGGTGAAGAACTCGCCGAGTCCGGGCTGGAACGTGCGCCACAGGATCAGGCCGACGGGCACGATGACGAGCACCGTGATGTAGGCCAGCGCAAGGTAACGGGCGAGGTAGCGCACCACTGGCGACAATGTCATGCGCGATCCGCCTTCAGCTTCTCGTCTGCCGTCATGCGGCCAGCTCCTGACGCTTGGCCGCCCGCGACCCGATGACCCGCAACACGAACAGCACGACGAACGAAATCACCAGCAGCACAATCGAGATCGCGGCCGCACCGGTACGGTCGTCGTTCTCGATGAGGGTGCGGATCCACTGCGACGACACCTCGGTCTCGCCGGGCACCGCGCCGCCGATCAGCACCACCGAACCGAATTCGCCGATGGCCCGGGAGAAGGCCAGACCCGCGCCCGACAGCAGTGAGGGCAGCAGCGCAGGCAGCACCACCTTGGTGAAGATGACGAAGTTGTTGGCGCCGAGCGACGCGGCCGCCTCTTCGGTCTCCTGGTCCAGTTCGAGCAGCACCGGCTGCACCGACCGCACCACGAACGGCAGCGTGACGAACAGCAGCGCGACGCCGATGCCCCACTTGGTGTGCTGCAGATGCAGGTTCACCGGGCTGGCCGGACCGTAGAGCGCCAGCATCACGAGGCTGGCCACGATGGTCGGCAGCGCGAACGGCAGGTCGATGACCGCGTCCACCAACCGCTTGCCGACGAAGTCGTCCCGCGTCAGCACCCACGCCACCAACAGCCCGAAGACGAGGTTGATAAGCGCGACGGCCGCCGAGACCTCGAGCGTCACCCGGAAAGACGCGATGGCCGAATTCGATGTGACCGCAGACCAGAAGTAGCCCCAGCCGCCGCGAGCGGATTGAACCAGGATCGCGGCGAGCGGCAGCAGCACGATGACGGACAGCCAGATGCTCGCCGCCCCCACCCGCAACGACGTCGTGCCGAATGCGTGCCGTACGCCGGACCCCGGCCCGGCCGAGCCACCATTGTTGGTGGACTCGGGCCGGGCCGGGGTGCCGTCAAACGTGGTTGCGGATGTCATCCAGTGGCCTGCTTGTAGATCTTGGTGATGCTGCCGTTCTCCTTGTCGAACAACGCGGGATCGACGGTCTTCCATCCACCGAGGTCAGCGATGGTCCACAGCTTCTCCGGCGTCGGGAAGTCCTTGGCGAACTCGGCGGTCACGGCAGGATCGACCGGGCGGAACCCGGCCTGCGCCCACAGCTTCTGTCCGTCCGCGGTGTAGAGGAAGTTCTTCAGCGCGTTGGCCTTGTCCTGGTGCGGGCCCGAGGTCACGACCGCCACCGGGTTCTCGATCTTGAAGGTCTGCGGCGGGTTGACGTGCTCGACGTCCTTGCCCTGGCGCTCGACGTTGATGGCCTCGTTCTCGTAGCTGATCAGCACGTCACCGGTGCCGTGCAGGAACAGGTCGGTGGCTTCCCGGCCTGAGCCAGGACGGGTCTTGACGTGCTCGACGACCAGCTGCCGCACGAAGTCGATGCCGGCCTGGGCGTCCTTGCCACCGTTGCTCTTCACGGCGTACGGGGCCAGCAGGTTCCACTTGGCCGAACCCGAGCTCAGCGGGCTGGGGGTGACGACCTCGATGCCGGGCTTCAGCAGGTCGTCCCAGTCCTTGATGCCCTTGGGGTTGCCCTTGCGCACGACCAGCGACACCACCGAACCGAACGGGACGCCCTTCGTGGCGTCGGCATTCCAGTCCTTGCTGACCTTGCCGGCCTTCACGAGGCGGGTGACGTCGGGCTCCACCGAGAAGTTGACGATGTCGGCGGGGGCACCCGATTCGACCTTGCGCGACTGGTCACCCGAGGCGCCGTACGACGTGGTGACGGCGACGCCCTTGCCCTCAGGGCTAGCCGCGAACGCCGGGATGATCTTGCTCCAGCCGGGCTCCGGCACGGCGTAGGCCACCAGGGTCAGGGTGGTGTTGGCACCCGACTGTGCACCGCCACCACCGGCGGTGTCACTCGCTCCGCCACCGCAAGCGGCGAGCACCGTGGTGCTGGCCACGACGGCAGCGACCGCGGTGGCGGGCCGCCAGTTCTTGATGATCTTGTGCATTGATGGGCCTTCCTTGCTGGTTTACGGATGGACTACCCGTCACACGGCAAGGGTGATGAATCAGCACGTGGGCATAGCAGAAGCCGACGCCGATCCCAGAAACCGCGGACGGAAACGGGGTCAGCGACAACAGGCGACGTCAGCAACAGCGCGGGTACCCACGGCAATGAGTGCCAGGATGTGGCCCTCGGTTGTGCCGGACGCTGCGTGCATGGCCGGAAGAATATCAGAGGTTGTCTGGTAGCAACTGCTCAGCGAGTCAGCAGCCACGTGACAATGACCAGCACCACCAGCAGCACCAGGATCAGCGTCACCCGCGACTGCGGCAATCCGTTCACAGTGCTTCCTCCTCGACGTGGCGGGCCCGGTGCAGCAGGGTGATGGAGTAGCCCAGAGCCACATCGAGCAGCACTGCCAGGCCGTATGCCAGCGCCAGCACCACGGGCATCACGATGATCGTCTGCACCACGAACGACAGGCCGGACAGCCACAGTTCGACGCCGTCCCACCAATTCAGAATGCCGTTCATCGATTCCCAGCGTACGGTGGTGCGCCTTTTCGAATCGCGCTGGGTTGAATCCGGCAGACCCCGTCAGGGCTTTCGGTGGACGCCAACCGCAGATGCAGTCGATGATGTGCGAATGGTGCTGCCACACACGGACAAGTCGGGCCAATCGAGCGACCCAGGCCACATCCTGGCGAACGGCCACGGGATTCCCCACCTCGCCGCCGCGGGCGACGATTCGCTGACGGGCGGTGCCATCTCGACGGCGGTCCGCACGCCGTTTCCGCCGATCGCGGATTACGCGTTTCTTTCCGACTGCGAGAACACCTGCCTGATCTCGTCCGCGGGCTCGGTGGAGTGGATGTGCGTACCGCGGCCGGACTCCCCCAGCGTCTTCGGCTCGATCCTCGACCGTGGTGCCGGCCATTTCCGGTTGGCGCCGTACGGCGTGACGGTGCCGTCCGCGCGGCGGTACCTGCCGGGCTCGCTGATCCTGGAGACCACGTGGCAGACGCACACGGGCTGGGCCATCGTGCGCGACGCCCTTGTGATGGGTCCGTGGCATGACATCGAGACCCGTTCCCGCACGCACCGTCGCACCCCGATGGACTGGGACGCCGAGCACATCCTGCTGCGCACCGTCCGCTGCGTCAGCGGCACCGTCGAGTTCGTCATGAGCTGTGAGCCGTCGTTCGACTACCACCGCGAGAGCGCGACCTGGGAGTACTCGGCCGCTGCCTACGGCGAGGCGATCGCGCGCGCCGGCAAGAACCCGGAGGCGCACCCGACCCTGCGGCTGACCACCAACCTGCGGATCGGTCTGGAGGGCCACGAGGCGCGGGCCCGAACCCGGCTGACCGAGGGCGACAAGGTTTTCGTCGCGCTGTCGTGGTCCAAGCACCCGGCGCCGCAGACCTTCGACGAGGCCTCCGACAAGATGTGGAAGACCAGCGAGGCCTGGCGGCAGTGGATCAACGTCGGCGACTTCCCGGACCATCCGTGGCGGTCGTACCTGCAGCGCAGCGCGCTGACGCTCAAAGGCCTGACGTACTCCCCGACCGGCGCGCTACTCGCCGCGAGCACCACGTCGCTGCCGGAAACCCCTCACGGCGAACGGAACTGGGACTACCGGTACTCGTGGATCCGGGACTCCACGTTCGCGCTGTGGGGTCTGTACACCCTGGGGCTGGACCGCGAGGCCGACGACTTCTTCTCGTTCATCGCCGATGTGTCGGGCGCCAACAACGGTGAGCGCCACCCCCTTCAGGTGATGTACGGCGTCGGCGGCGAACGGAGCCTGGTCGAGGAAGAACTGCACCACCTGTCCGGCTACGACTACTCGCGGCCGGTCCGGATCGGCAACGGCGCCTACAACCAGATGCAGCACGACATCTGGGGCACCATGCTCGATTCGGTGTACCTGCACGCCAAATCCCGTGAACAGATTCCCGAGATGCTGTGGCCGGTGCTGAAAAACCAAGTGGAAGAAGCGATCAAGCACTGGAAGGAACCCGACCGCGGCATCTGGGAGGTGCGCGGCGAGCCGCAACACTTCACCTCCAGCAAGATCATGTGCTGGGTGGCATTGGATCGCGGCTCGAAACTCGCTGAGCTGCAAGGGGAAAAGTCGTACGCGCAGCAGTGGCGTGCCATCGCCGACGAGATCAAGGCCGACGTCCTGGCCCACGGTGTCGACAAGCGCGGTGTGCTGACCCAGCGGTACGGCGACGACGCCCTCGATGCCTCACTGCTGCTGGCAATTCTCACCCGGTTCCTGCCGGCCGACGACCCCCGGGTGCGCGCGACGGTGATGGCCATCGCCGAAGAGCTCACCGAGGAAGGCCTGGTGCTGCGGTACCGCACCGAGGAAACCGACGACGGATTGTCCGGCGAGGAAGGCACTTTCACCATCTGCTCGTTCTGGCTGGTGTCAGCGCTGGTCGAGATCGGCGAGGTGAGCCGGGCCCGGCACCTGTGCGAGAAACTGCTGTCGTTCGCCAGCCCGCTGCACCTGTACGCCGAGGAGATCGAGCCGCGCACCGGCCGGCACCTGGGCAACTTCCCGCAGGCGTTCACGCACCTGGCACTGATCAACGCCGTCGTGCACGTCATCCGCGCCGAAGAGGAGGCCGACAGCAGCGGGGTGTTCCAGCCCGCCAACGCGCCGATGTGACAAGTGATTTGTGCACGATTTTCCGCGGGCCGCGCGGAAAATCGTGCACAAATCCCACGGGCTAGAAGGTGACCTCGAAGTCGATGACGGTCGGGGTCGGCACCGCGAGGGCGACGGGCGTCAGGCTGCTGTCGTGCGCCACCCCGGTGATGACGCGGCCGCCGATACCGTTCTGTGCCGCAGGCACACTCGCGGTGATGGTGGCCCGCCGAAACTGCGGTGCGGGCCGCAGGTAGACGTCGCTGCCGGGAAGCACCGGAGTGGTGATCGGCTCTCCTGCCGCGTCGACGAGGCTGCCACCCACGGCGGTGAGCGTCGCGGCGTCGGTGGCCTCGAACCGGAACGGTCCCACCACATCGGCGACCACTGCGCGGTCCGCGATGAGCCGCGGCACCACCGTCAGACTGCGCGCCGCCTCGGCACCGGCCACGAGGTAGTTGTACAGCGCGACAACGCGTTCGGCGTTGCGATAGTGGCCGGACCCATGGAGCGTGAAGGTCACGTCCTCGATGTCGACGAATGCCCCGCTGTCGGCGAGAATCTGCAGCCGGTAGAAGCGGTAACCGCGGTGCGGGCGGCCCGGCCGGCTGTCCGACGCGGTGGCCCCGACCCCGATGCCCCGGCGGTGGCGCCCGTAGCCCGCCGCGATGTTGAGCCCCGACGCGGCGACATCGCGCCAGGACGTCCCGTCGACCGATTTCTGCAGCACCAGCGAGACTGCGGCGTCACTCGTCAGTTCGACTGTGTAGCCACCTAATTGGGGCTCTCCGTCGAATTCGAAGGTGATGGCGTCGAGTTCCCGCGTGACCGCAACCGGCACGTTGAGGGGACGGTTGTCCAAACGCAGGCCGTTGGTGAAATGCCAGATCGCGGCCTGCGTCGCGGCGATGGCCTCGTGCTCGGCGAGGTGCGCGTCACCGCTCAGGTGGCCTGTCCCGCGTACCCGGCGGCTCAGTTCAACCGTGCCCAGGGTGGGGTACGAGTTGCGGATGATCCAGTCGACCTCGGCCTCGAAGGCGCGCGCTGCCACGTTGGGGACCGCCGACCAGTTCGCCGGCCGGTACTGCGACGGCCGGGTGGGGGCCACGCCGAGGAAGTCCAGCGAGTACGCGTCGACGTTCGGGTTGAGCCGGATCAGGTCGGTGCGGGCCGTCGTTCCGTCACTGAACACCACCGTGTCGACGGTCGGCGAATAGGTGCCGCCGCGGTAGCGGGTCATCCGGGTGATCTCGGCGTCCCGGCGCACGGTCCGGCGGACCGCGACGGAGCTGCGGGTGGGTGCTAGCAGAGAGGAAGAGGGCATTGCGGTGTTGCTTTCTGGAGGCTGTGAACAGCGCGTTTACGTGCTCCGCCAGAAGAGGGGCGGTCAGAACGCAGAGGGCCGGCGTCAGAAAATCAACAACAACAACACGGCACGACGAAGCAGCGCCGCATGGGCATGCGCAGCGATCCGTCGTGGGTCATGCCGCCTACCATACGGCACTCACGCAGAAAAGCCACGGCCGAATTCGTCACAGCAAACCGGTTTTCAACCACGCTGCGCGCTAACCCTGTGGGGACCCCTATAAAGCCGTATCGTGGCCGCCGCATCCCCATCACAACCCGTCGGAGGTAGCCCCCCATGACGTCTGCGCAGAACGAATCGCAGGCCCTCGGCGATCTCGCCGCAAGGCAGCTAGCCAATGCCACCAAGACAGTTCCGCAACTGTCGACCATCACTCCGCGATTCCTGCTGCACCTGCTGAGCTGGGTACCGGTCGAGGCGGGTATCTACCGCGTCAACCGCGTGGTCAACCCCGAGCAGGTCGCCATCCACGCCGAGCAGGGCTCGGGCACCGAGGATCCGCTGCCGGAGACCTACGTCGACTACGAGACCAGTCCGCGCGAGTACACGCTGCGCTCCATCTCCACGCTGCTCGACGTGCACACCCGGGTGTCGGACCTGTACTCCAGCCCGCATGACCAGGTCGCCCAGCAGCTGCGCCTGACCATCGAGACCATCAAGGAACGCCAAGAGTCCGAGCTGATCAACAACCCGGAGTACGGGTTGCTGTCGCAGGTGACGCCCGAGCAGACCATCCAGACGCTGCGCGGCACCCCGACCCCGGATGACCTCGACTCGCTCATCACCAAGGTGTGGAAGACCCCGGCCTTTTTCCTGACCAACCCGCTCGGCGTGGCGGCGTTCGGCCGCGAAGCCACCCGTCGCGGCGTGCCGCCACCAGTGGTCAGCCTGTTCGGCGCCCAGTTCATCACCTGGCGCGGCATCCCGATCATCCCGTCGGACAAGGTCCCGGTCGTGGACGGGAAGACCAAGTTCATCCTGGTCCGCACGGGCGAGGAGCGCCAGGGCGTGGTCGGCCTGTTCCAGCCGGGTCTGGTCGGCGAGCAGGCCCCGGGCCTGTCGGTCCGCTTCACCGGCATCAACCGGTCGGCGATCGCGTCCTACCTGGTCACGCTGTACTCGTCGCTCGCGGTGCTCACCGACGACGCGCTGGCGGTCCTCGAGGACGTCGGAGTGGACCACTTCCATGAGTACAAGTGAGTTGGGTCCAGACCAGCCACTGAGCGACGCGGAGCTGTCGACACTGGCCAGCCAGTTGTTCGCCACCAGCTTCCGGCCCGGTCCGGACAGCCCCCCGGTGACCACTCAGGTGGCGCCGCGCGGGGTGGCCCCCGATGCGACCACCGGGACGTCAGCGGCGGCCACCGCGCCCGGCCTGGCACACCCGGGCACGCCGGGCGAGTTCGTGTCGGTACCGGAGCTGTTCGCACCGGCACCGACTTCGCCTGGACCGGAAGGGATTCCGCCGAGCACGGCGCCGGTCGCACCGCGGGGTAACGCGGTGAGCCCGGTCGCACCGTTCGGTGGGTTGGAGGCGTTCGCGGTGCCGTCGGGTCTGGTCTCGACGGTGCCGGGTGTGCTGGCGTCGGGTCCGCCGTCGGCTCCGCCAGCGCTCAGCCCTTCCCCGTCGCTGCGCTCGCCCCAACGCGGTAGCGCGCCGAGCTGGCCGAGTGCCGTCCCCACGGTGCCGCAGCTGAACTGGACCGGTGCGCCGGCGCAGTCGTCGGAGGATGCCGGGAATTACTACTTCCTGCAGCCAACGACGGAATCCGTTGCTGCCGAACCGGTTCCGGTGGTGCCGGACGACCACGAGGTCTTCGATGTCCACGCGATCCGCGCCGATTTCCCGATCCTCAAGGAAACGGTCAACGGCAAGCCGCTGATCTGGTTCGACAACGCGGCGACGACGCAGAAGCCGCAGTCGGTCATCGACCGGCTGTCGTACTTCTACGCCCACGAGAACTCGAACATCCACCGGGCCGCGCATGAGTTGGCGGCGCGGGCCACGGATGCCTACGAGGATGCCCGCGAGGCGGTCCGGCGGTTCCTCGGCGCGTCGAAGACCGAGGAGATCATCTTCGTCCGCGGCACGACCGAGGCCATCAACCTGGTGGCGTACGCGTGGGGTGGCAAGCATCTGGGCCCGGGTGACGAGATCGTCATCACCCACCTGGAGCACCACGCCAACATCGTGCCGTGGCAGCTGATCGCCAAGCAGACGGGCGCGGTCATCAAGGTCGCACCCGTCGACGATGCCGGCAACCTGCTGCTGAGCGAGTTCGAGGATCTGCTGGGCCCGCGGACGAAACTGGTTGCGGCGACGCAGGTTTCGAATGCGCTGGGCACGGTGACGCCGGTCAAGACGATCGTCGAACTGGGCCACCGCTACGGGGCCCGGGTGCTGATCGACGGTGCGCAGTCCGTCCCGCACATCCCGATCGACGTCGCCGAACTCGGTGCGGATTTCTTCGTGTTCTCCGGGCACAAGATCTTCGGGCCGACGGGCATCGGCGTGCTGTACGGACGCGAGGACGTGCTTGCCGAAACCCCGCCGTGGCAGGGTGGCGGCAACATGATCGCCGACGTGACGCTGGAGCGCTCGGTGTTCCAGGGACCGCCGAACAAGTTCGAGGCCGGCACCGGCAACATCGCCGATGCCGTCGGACTCGGTGAGGCGATCCGGTACGTGGAACGCATTGGCATCGAACGGATTGCGGCCTACGAGCACGCTCTCCTGGAGTACGCCACCCCACGGTTGGCGGCCATTCCGGGGGTGCGGCTCGTGGGCACGGCCGACGAGAAGGCCAGCGTGCTGTCCTTTGTGTTGGCCGGGCACGAACCGTTGGAGGTCGGCAAGGCGCTCAACGCCGAAGGCATCGCGGTGCGGGCCGGGCATCACTGTGCCCAGCCCATCCTGCGGCGTCTGGGACTCGAGGCGACGGTGCGTCCGTCGTTCGCGTTCTACAACACGTTCGAGGAGATCGACGTGTTCATCGACGCGGTCCGCCGCATCGCCGAGGGCTCGCCCTAACCCTCACCAGCAGTCGCAGATGCCCCTGACACGCCGAGCGTGTCAGGGGCATCTGTGTCTATCGACCCGCCTGAGAAAGGCGTACCCACCTGCGGGTTTGCGGCATATATTGGAAGAGTGACCAGGGGCCGCGGCACCAGGTGTGACGTCACGGACCGGCGGTCTGCCGGCCCCTCCTCCATCGTTGGACCCAATCGTTTCCGCCATCCAGGCCGCGCCTAGGGCCTCCCCCGACGCTGCGTGCGAGTCGACCGGTGCGGACGGCGTCACCGGAACATTTCCGAGAATCGGAGGACAGGATGAAGCGCTATCTGACATTTGGTTATGGCGTGCTGTGTTACGCGGTGTTCCTGGTCTCGTTCCTGTATGCCATCGGCTTCGTGGGCAACATCGTCGTGCCCCGCACGGTCGACCACGGGATCGCCGCATCGATCGGCGAGGCGGTGGTGGTCAACCTGATCCTGCTCGGCCTGTTCGCGGTGCAACACAGCGTGATGGCGCGCCCGGCGTTCAAACGGATGTGGACGCGCATGGTGCCGCAGTCCATCGAACGCAGCACCTACGTCCTGCTGTCGAGCCTGCTGCTGGGCCTGCTCTACTGGCAGTGGCGGACCATGCCACAGGTCATCTGGCACGTCACCGCACCCACCGGGCGCTACGTGCTGCTGACGCTGTTCTGGGCGGGCTGGGCGATCGTGCTGACGTCGACGTTCATGATCAACCACTTCGATCTGTTCGGGCTACGGCAGGTGTACCTCGCATGGCGCGGAGAACCCTACCGCGACTTGGCTTTCCGGACCACACTGTTCTACCGCGTGGTGCGGCACCCGATCATGGTCGGCTTCATCGTGGCGTTCTGGGCCACCCCGACGATGACGGCGGGGCACCTGATGTTCTCGCTCGCCACCACCGGGTACATCCTGATCGCGATCCAGCTCGAGGAACACGACCTGGTGGCCGGCCTCGGCGACTCGTACCGCGACTACCGCGCCGAGGTGCCGATGCTGATTCCCGGGCTGCACGCGCACCATCATTCGGCAGGACCGCGCCACGCGGTCTGACGCACGGCCGCGGGCCGCCTAATTGCCTTGTCCCCCACGGCCCAACGCGGCGAAGTTCGGCACCGGGTCGGTGCCGTTGATGAGGTGATCGCCGAGGATGCGCGCCTTGTACACCCGCGGGTTGTGTGAGGCCAGCGTGCGGGCGTTACGCCAATGCCGGTCGAGGCCACGCTCTTCGGACACCCCGGAGGCACCGAGCGCGTCGAATATCGTCGTGGTGGCGCGCAAGGCAGCCGCGATGATGACCAGCTGTGCCTGGGACACAGCGACTTCGGCCGCGATCGGCCGCCGCCGGGCGCCGACGTCGTCACCGGCGATCCGGTCCAGCGCCTCACCGGCCTTGGCGAGCGCGGCTTCTGCCGCGAACGCATCGGCGGACACCTCACCGATGACGGCGAGCAACTGCGCGTCGTCGGAGGGCACCTCGGTGAGCCCCTGGGGGTAGTTGCGCTTGCGGCCGATCAACGCCGCCGACCCGTCGCGCAGCGCGGCGCGGGTGATTCCGGTCAGCACCGACAACATCGCCGTCTGGTAGAAGTGCCCTTGATACGCGAACCGCTCGGTGGCCGGGAACACGTCGCCGCGGTCGGCCCGCACCCGCTCGTAGCGGGCGGTCCCGCTGGCCGTGGTGCGCTGGCCGAATCCGTCCCAGTCGTCGATGAGGGTGACCCCGGGATCCTCGGCCCGCACGAGCGCGGTGAGCAGTTCGCCGCCATCACCCCGGCCGAGCACATCGAGCCAGTCGGCGTAAAGACTGCCGGTGGCATAGAACTTCGTGCCCGTCACCCGGTAATGGTCGTCCTCCGAGGCGACGGTGGTGACCAGGTTGGCCAGCGTGACATTGTTGGCTTCGGTCCAGCCGCCCCCGACGAATTCACCGGCGCGGAACCGCTCGAGCCAGACGTCGTTGGTATCCGAAACCGGCGCGTTCAAGCGGTCTTCGACGAACGCCAGATGGTTGCGCCAGATGTGCGAGACATTGGCGTCGGCCTCGCCCAGGTCGGCGAGCAGGAGGAACACCTGCTGCAGTGAGGCGCCGAAACCGCCGTGGTCAGTCGGGATTCGCAACGTGCCGAAGCCGGCTTCGTTGAGCAGGCTCACCTGCTCGTGCGGGAAGGTGCGGGTGCGTTCGCGTTCCAGATTCGCCTCGGCGATCTTGGCGAAGGCCGGTGCGAAGTGCGCTCGCAGTTCGCCGAGTTCGGCGGTTGCGGGCCGGAGATAGGTTGTGGCGGCACTCATTTGACGGCCCTTTCGGCGTCGATGCGGTACGCGGACTGATGCTCGACCGCGACGTATCCCAGTCGCGCATACAGCAGATGCGCGTTGCTCGCGTTGTTGATGTCGGTAGCCAGTGACGCGATCGGCAGGCCGCGCCGCAGCGCCGCGAGCCAGATCTTGCGGAGCAGGAACTCACCGATACCGCGCTTGCGTTGATCCGCGCGCACGCCGATGTAGTCGGTGTGCGCGCTGCGCTCCTCACCGCTGTCGGTCAGGTGGGTGTAGGTCGAACCCAGCACATACCCGACCACCTCACCCGCGTCGTCGATCACCGCGTTGCTGAAATCCGGTGTGAAGGAACGGCTCTCGATGTGATGCGCGAAAGCCTCGGGAGTCTTGGACATGTTGCCGAAGTGTTCGAGGAACGTGTCGAACTGCAGGCTGCGCACCTGCTCGGTCAGGCCACGCTCGATCACTTCCGGCCAGCTCAGCAACGTGAGCCCGGGCAGCGTCAAGGCCTGCAGGTCGTCGACGTCTTCGGCGTCGAGTGCCTTGCGGGTCCGGATGAACCGGCCTTCCTCGGTGGCGCCGAGCCGGATGAGGGCATCGAGTGCGGTCTGCTGCGTGGGCCCGATGAAGCTGCGCAGGAACGCATTCGGTACCGCGGCGGATTCCCGTTCGAACCTGGCCACGACCGCGGCGACGGTGTCATCGACGATGGATCGGGCGGCGGCTGGATCGAAGACGAAGTCGGCGAGGAACTCCGGTGCCTGCCCGTGCGGTTCGTGCAGCGCCGCGTAGCCCCGTACGCGGCGCGCGTCGTCGCGCACCACCACCAGCGTGTCGGGAAGGGTGTCGTCGAATTGCTCGGCGACATCGCGGGAGTCGGCCGCGAATTTCCGTCCGGCGATGCCCGCGGTGGTGGCCAGAAAATCGGCGATCAGTGGGTGCTCGGTGGGCGTCGCCGGCGTCACCGTCCAGCTGGTGACGTCACGTTCTGCTGCCAGCGTCATGGTGCGACCGGCTCCTTGTCTCGTTGAGACTCGGTGTCCCCATCGACAGCCCCATCGGCACTCGCCTCATCGGTGCCCGGCGGCTCGAGCCGGTGATCGAGCACCTCGAGGATGCCCACATCGATCAGCCGCTGTTGCTCGGCTTCGGACAGGGTTTGAATGCTGCCGATCCGGCGCGCGACCTCCGGCCTGGCACGCTTGAGGTACCAGTACCAGGCCAGCCCGGCCAGCAGGATGCCCCCGTAGATCAGCGGCAGGATGTTGAACGGGAACTTGGGCGCCGGATAGAAATTGCTGAAGATCACGTACCCGATGGCCAGCGTCGCGGCCACCGAGACGATCAATCGCAGCGGCGTCAGCGCCCGAATCTTGTACAGCCAGATCGGCGTAGCGACAACGACCAGCAGGTAGCTGACGAGGAAGCCCCAGTTGGCCACGAAAGCGCCGTAGACGTCGAAGACCACGCGGCCGGCCGAACTCACGGTGGCCACCACGGAGAAGACGAACGACAGCACGCCGATGAAGGCGATGCCGACCCACGGCGTCTTGAACTTGGGATGCACCTTGGTCAATGCGGCCGGCAGCGCACCCTCGTGGGCGAAGGTGAACAGCGACCGCGCCGCGGCGGTGGTCACCGCGGTGACGAAGACGATGAACGCAATCGCCACGGTTCCGCTGACGACGTGGTTCACCCAGTGCACGCCGGTGGAGTCCGCGAGCTGCGGCAGGATCGCCTTGTCACCGTCGATGGAGTTGAAGAGCAGGATCTGCGGGTACGTCGACACGACATAGAGCACGCCCAGCAGCAGCACCACCCGCAGCAGCGAGCGGGCGATATTGCGGTGTGCGTCTTTGGCTTCCGCGCCCAGCGAGGCGACGCTCTCGAAACCCGCGTACGACCCGACGGCGGACACCGCAGCGATGAAGGTGGCGCTGCTGCCCAGGTGCGCCGGGTTCCACTGATCCCAATCGACGCGGAACCCATATCCGAGATATGCGGCGACGATGATCACCAGAATCGACGCGATGGCGATCAGCTCGAAAACGAGCTCGTACTTCGCGGCGATCGACGCGCCGCGGAACGGCAGATAGGTCCCGACGCCGACGATGACCACCACCAGCAGGAGACGGAACCATGTTGCCTGCGAACCCAATCCGATGGAATCCAGGAACGCGTCGAGGTAGACGACACCGCCGAGGGTGCCCGTGGTGGCGAAACCGATGTAACCGACCAGCAGGCTGAAACCGGCTGCGTAGGCGAACCCCGGCCCGAGTCCGTTACCGGTGTAGGTGCCGAGTGAGCCGGACGACACGGTGCGTCTGGCCTGGAAGCTGATGGTCGCGGCGATCAACACGGTGATCCCCAGGCCGACGAGCACCGCCCAGGTCGCTCCCTTGCCTGCGGCCACGAACAGCGCGAACGGCACCGATGCCAGCGCGACGCTGGGTGCGGCGGCGGCCAAGCCTTGCGCGAAGACTCCCCAGAAGCCCAGGGCATCGTTCTGCAGTCCATGGCCTTGCGCGGAGGCCAGCCCGCGACCGGCCAGCTCTATGCGATTCGGTGTGGACACAGGCACCGCCTTTCCACCGTGCGGATCGCGTAATGCGCTGCCGCACAGTTCTTTACCGGATAATTAGCTGTTGTTCAGGTTGCCCGATCCGCACCCGATGCGGCAGCGATCAAATCGACGGGATTCTTTGGCGCCGGAACGCGGCACCCGGATGATCGTCGGGCAGGAGCGCGGAACCGCCGAAAATCTGCTGCCGCAACGTGCCTGGATGACCGGCCTCCCGCGCCCGGCCACGCTTGCGCAGTTCGGGGATCAGGTACTCGGCCACATCGGCGAAGCTGCCCGGTGTGACGTGATAGGCGATGTTGAAGCCGTCGACGCCGGCGCGCTCCGCGTACTGCTCCAGGTCGTCGGCGACGGTGCGGCCCGAGCCGACGAACAGTGCGCCACCGAAACCACCGAGCCCACCGGCGTAGTCGCGCAACGTAAGACGTTGGCGGGCATCGGGATCGGCGACGGCGGCCAGGATCGACCGGCTCGCGTCGGTATCGAATTGTTCGATCGGCCGGTCCACTCCGTAGTCCGACCAGTCGACACCCGACAGCGCCGACAACAGCACCAGTCCGGCTTCGAGATCGTGGTACGCCGCCAATTCGTCGGCCTTCGCCCGTGCGGCGGCATCGGTACTGTCGGTGACGACCTCGACCGAGGTCAGAAACTTGATGGCGTCAGGACGGCGCCCGTATTGCACTGCGCGGCACCGGATATCGGCGATGTTGGCACGCAACACATCCGGCCTGGGGTCGCTGGCGAACACCAACTCGGCATTACGTGCCGCGAATTCCCTTCCCGCCGGCGACGTTCCAGCCTGGAACAGCACGGGAGTCCGCTGCGGGGACGGTTCGACGAGATGCGCACCCGGCACACTGAAGTAGCGACCCTGATGCCCGATGGGATGCACCTTGCCGGCGTCGGTGTAGACGCCGCGGTCCCGGTCACGCAGCACCGCTCCGGGCTCCCAGGACCCTTCCCACAGCTTGTAGGTGACCTCGAGGAATTCTTGCGCCATCGCGTACCGCTCGTCGTGCGGGATCTGCCGGTCGCGGCCGATGATGTTGCGGGCGGCGCTGTCGAGCAGCGAGGTGACGATGTTCCACCCGATCCGTCCACCGGTGAGGTGGTCGAGCGTACTGAACTTGCGCGCCAGCAGATATGGACTCTCGTAGGTGGTGGACACGGTGATGCCGAACCCGAGATGCTCGGTGGCGGCCGCCATCGCCGACACGGCAAGCAAGGGATCGGTGACCGGCGTCTGCACCGCGCCGGTCAGGGCCGCCTCCGCGCTGCCGCCGAAGACATCGAGCTGGCCGACCGCATCCGCGATGAAGAGCAGGTCGAAGCCGCCGGCTTCCAGCAGTTGTGCGAGTTCCACCCAGTACCGGAGGTCGGTATACCGCGACGTCTGATCCTGCGGGTGCCGCCACATCCCGAAGTTGCCGTGCGACACCGTCGACATGGTGAAACTGGCGAGGACGAAGGGCTCGGTCATCAGGCCTCCGATGATCGATGTAAGGGCGCACGAGTCGGGATTTCCAGGCCGAGGTGCGATCGCAACGTCGTGCCCGCGTACTCGTGGCGAAACAGGCCGCGCTTGCGTAGCACGGGCACCACCTGATCGACGAACAACTCGGCCTGACCGGGCAACCCCGAATCACGAAGGACGAAACCGTCTGCGGCGCCCTGCGTGAACCACTGCTCGATCTCGTCGGCGATCTGTTCCGGTGTGCCGACCACCCCCGCGCCCCAGCCGTTGACGGTGCGATACAGGAAGTCCCGCACCGTCGGGCTCTCGGCGGCAAGTGCGCGATACCCGGCCAGCGCGGTCTGGTGGGTCTCGGTGGAATCGGGAAAGGCCGAAGCGGGTACCGGCCCGTCGAGATCGGCGCCGGTGACGTCGACTTCGACCTCGAGCAGCCAGGCGGCCTGATATTCGGGACTGAAGTACTCGTACTCATCGCGTTCGGCACGGCGCGCCTCGTCGTCGGTCGAGCCGATGACATAACGGAAGGACGGGGTGATCAGCGGTGGTGTGCCACGTCCGAGACGCCGCGCCTCCTGGTGAATCTGGCGGTAGAACTCCTGCGCCCGGGCGCGGTTGCCGTGACTGGTGAAGATCACCTCGGCATGCTTGGCGGCGAAAGTCCTTCCGGTGGTTGAAGCTCCGGCCTGGAAGATGACGGGCTGCCCCTGCGCGGACCGGGAGGCACCCAGCGGGCCTGTCACGTCGAAGTACTTGCCGTGATGGTCTGCGGTCCGAATCTTGGTGACGTCGTGGAAGACTCCCCCGGCACGATCCTCGACGATCGCGTCCTCGCCCCAGCCATCCCAGAGCTTGCGAACCACCTCGAGCGCCTCTTCGGCGATCGCGTAGCGCTCGTCGTGGTCGACCACGCCCTTGGCACTGAAGTTGTCGGCAGCCGCCCGGGCAAAGCTGGTCACCAGGTTCCAACCGGCCCGCCCACCGCTGAGGTGATCGAGCGAAAGCAGTTGCCGCGCAAGGTGGAATGGATGCTGCAGCGTCGCCGAGCCGGTGACCACCAAACCTATGTGGTCGGTCACCGATGACAGCGCGGCCGTCGCGGTCAGTGGTTCGAAGTCCTCGGGAATCTTGTAGGCCCACGCGGCCGGCGGCCCGTAGTTCAGCCCGTCGGCGAAGAACAGCGCGTCGAAGGTCCCCGCTTCCGCCAGCTGCGCGTGCTTGATGAGCCGGCGCCGCACGCCGGCGGTGCTGTTGTCCGCGTCAGGGTGCCGCCATGGTCCGGCCGATCGGGTGTTGCCGAAGGCGAGAAGGTGAAGTTCTTTCGACACACCGAGCAAGTTAGGACTCGGCGCGCCCGGTACATAGCGTTGCGCTCAGAACGATGCAATGGGAACAACCCGCCAGGTCGCTCGCTCGCTCGGGTGTCGGGCCGCGGGTCGCCTGACTAGTGATTTGTGCACGATTTTCCGCGGTGACCGCGGAAAATCGTGCACAAATCGCTACTTCTTGGGCTTGTCGCTCGCCGCGTCGGTGGACAGCGCGGCGACGAAGGCCTCCTGTGGAACCTCAACCCGGCCAATGGTTTTCATACGCTTCTTGCCCTCCTTCTGCTTCTCGAGCAGCTTGCGCTTACGGGTGATGTCACCGCCGTAGCACTTGGAGAGCACGTCCTTGCGGATGGCCCGGATGTTTTCGCGCGCAATGATTCTCGAGCCGATGGCGGCCTGCACCGGCACCTCGAACTGCTGACGCGGGATCAGCTCCTTGAGCTTGGTCGTCATCTTGTTGCCGTACGCCGACGCCGAATCCTTGTGCACGATGGCGCTGAACGCGTCGACGGCGTCGCCCTGCAACAGGATGTCGACCTTCACCAGGTCGGCTTCCTGCTCGCCGGCCTCTTCGTAGTCCAGCGACGCGTAGCCGCGCGTGCGGGACTTCAGCGAGTCGAAGAAGTCGAAGATGATCTCGCCGAGCGGCATGGTGTAGCGCAGCTCGACGCGCTCCGGCGACAGGTAGTCCATGCCGCCGAGCTCACCGCGGCGCTGCTGGCACAGCTCCATGATGGTGCCGATGAACTCACTGGGCGCGATCACCGTCGTCTTCACGACGGGTTCGAAGACGCTGCGCACCTTGCCTTCCGGCCAGTCCGACGGGTTGGTGACGACCATCTCGGTGTTGTCGTCCTTGATCACCCGGTAGACCACGTTGGGCGAGGTGGAGATCAGGTCCAGGTTGAACTCGCGCTCGAGGCGCTCGCGCGTGATCTCCATGTGCAGCAGCCCGAGGAAGCCGCAGCGGAAGCCGAAGCCAAGGGCCACAGACGTTTCCGGCTCGTACGTCAGCGCGGCGTCGTTGAGCTGAAGCTTGTCGAGGGCGTCACGCAGGTTCGGGTAGTCCGACCCGTCGACCGGGTACAGGCCCGAGTAGACCATCGGCTTGGGTTCGCGGTAGCCCGTCAGCGCCTCGGTGGCGCCCTTGCGGGCCGTCGTCACGGTGTCACCGACCTTGGACTGGCGGACGTCCTTCACACCGGTGATGAGGTAGCCCACTTCGCCGACGCCGAGGCCCGCGGAGGCCTTGGGCTCGGGCGACACGATGCCGACCTCGAGCAGTTCGTGCGTCGCGCCGGTCGACATCATCGCGATCTTCTCTCGCGGGACGATCTTGCCGTCCACCACGCGGACGTAGGTCACCACACCGCGGTAGATGTCATAGACCGAGTCGAAGATCATCGCGCGCGTCGGTGCGTCCGGGTCACCGGTCGGCGCCGGAATCTGGCGGACGACGGCGTCGAGCAGCTCCTTGACACCTTCACCGGTCTTGCCCGACACCCGCAGCACGTCGGACGGCTCGCAGCCGATGATGTGCGCGATCTCACCCGCGTAGCGGTCCGGGTCGGCGGCCGGCAGGTCGATCTTGTTGAGCACCGGGATGATCGTCAGGTCGCGGTCCAGCGCCAGGTACAGGTTGGCCAGGGTCTGCGCCTCGATGCCCTGCGCGGCGTCGACCAGCAGCACGGCGCCCTCACAGGCTTCCAGCGCGCGCGACACCTCGTAGGTGAAGTCGACGTGGCCCGGGGTGTCGATCAGGTGCAGGACGAACTCTTCGTCGCCGACCTGCCATGGCAGCCGCACATTCTGCGCCTTGATCGTGATGCCGCGCTCACGCTCGATGTCCATGCGGTCCAGGTACTGCGCGCGCATCGACCGGTCGTCGACGACGCCGGTGAGCTGCAGCATGCGGTCGGCCAGGGTGGACTTGCCGTGGTCGATATGGGCGATGATGCAGAAGTTCCGAATCTGCGCCGGCGCAGTGAACGTCTTGTCGGCGAAACTGCTGATGGGAATCTCCTGGTGACGATGGGTCTGCGCGTATCACGCGCGGCTACCAGGGTATCTAGCGAGGACCCCGGCGACTAAATCGCGGCCCGGAAACTCCCCTATGCTCGATGACATGGCGTCGCAGTGGAGGACGTTCCAGCGTCTGGCGGAACAACTGGTGTTCAACGAGGCGCCCAAGCTCATCCGCACCTTGCAGCAGCCTGACGGGCTGTCGCGGACCATTCAGCAGGGCATCCGATTCGGCATCGAAGTGGGCCTGACGGCGCTCGGCGCGGTTCCGGCGGAGCAACAGGCGGCCATCACCGCCGGCCGCCCGGTCACCGAGAACATCGTCCCCACCGCACACCGCGCCCGTCGCATCGTCTACTCACCTGACCTGGACGGCCAGGCCGACCCGGGAGAGATCGTCTGGACCTGGGTCGTCTACGAGGACGACCCGACGCGCGGCAAGGACCGGCCGGTGCTGGTTGTCGGCCGCGATCGCAACACCTTGCTGGGGCTGATGTTGTCCAGCCAGGACCGCCATCAGGGCGACCCCGACTGGGTGGGCATCGGATCGGGCAGCTGGGACTACGAGGGACGCGCCAGCTGGGTGCGCCTCGACCGCGTGCTCGACGTGCCCGAGGAGGGCATCCGCCGCGAAGGCGCGATCCTCGAGCGCGAGAAGTTCGAGATCATCGCCGCCCGCCTCCGCGCCACCTACTCCTGGCGCTAGCTGTTCTTCACGGGCAGGTTGTGAACGCGTAGGCGTTCGATAGGTGTCTTGCCTTTGATTCCGGTGTGGGGCCGGTGGTGATTGTAGTGATGCAGCCAGCTCGGATAGGTCGCTGCGCGGGCTTCATC
>Ga0209051_1000330_pt1 | contig 71428 bp, 69 predicted proteins | sample AraplaCvi_mMS_r2_2_FD_184286 | JGI IMG/M metagenome (GOLD analysis project Ga0209051, IMG submission 184286) | Arabidopsis root microbial communities from North Carolina, USA - plate scrape MF_Cvi_mMS_r2 (SPAdes) (version 2) | ecosystem: Host-associated > Plants > Roots > Endosphere | place...
CCCGAAACCTAGAGCCTGACCGCGTGCGCGTCCTACATTTCCTCAACTCGCCGGTGAACCCGTTGCACGGCAACACAAAACGACCCCGACCAGCACAAAGACGCCCACTAGAACACTAGGAGCGCCACTAGTGTTCGAGTATGAGTTCGGATCGGGTGATCGCGGCGGTGGCGGAGTTCCGCGCTGCGGCCGCCGAACTCGTGGAGCGATCCTTCGACGAGTTCACTCACCGCGAGTTGGTCGAGTTGTTGGGTGAGCTGGAGACGGTGACGTGGCAGCTGCCGACGGTGGGGCACCGGGTGATCGCCCGGCTGCAACGCGAAGCCTCCCCGATGGAGTTGGGGGCCAAGTCGTTGGGCAGCGTGCTCACCCAACGGTTACGGATCTCGGGTAGGGAGGTCCGCCGCCGGCTAGCCGAGGCCGAGGACCTCGGGCCGCGGACCGCGTTGACCGGACAGCCGTTGGCGCCGAAGCTGGCCGCCACCGCTGCTGCGCAAAACGAAGGCGCGCTGGGTCCGGAGCACGTCGCCGTGATCCGGTCGTTCCTCGACAAGCTGCCCGGCTGGGTGGACCCCGAGATCCGCGAACTCTCCGAGCAGACCCTGGTACACGTCGGATCCGGCACCGGACCGGACGAACTGCGCAAGACCGCCGACAAGCTCACGATCGCCATCGACCAGGACGGCCCCAAACCCGACGACGTGGAACGCGACCGCAAGCGGTTCCTGCGGTTGGGCCCGCAGCAAGCCGACGGGATGAGCCGACTGACCGGGCTACTGGGCCCCGAAGCGAGAGCCGTCGTCGAACCGATCCTGGCGAAACTGGCCGCCCCCGGCATGTGCAACCCGGCCGATCACGAGCCCAGAGTCTCCGGCACCCCGTCCCAAGAGCAGATCGACACCGACGACCGCACCGCCGTTCAACGCAACCACGACGCCCTGATCGCCATCGGACGGTCGGTGTTGAGTTCCGGGGAGCTCGGTCAGCACAACGGCTTGCCGGTCACCGTGATCGTGTCCACCACCCTTCAAGACCTGGAAGCGGGCAGCGGGTCCGGCGTCACCGGCGGCGGCAGCCTGCTGCCGATGGCGGATCTGATCCGGATGGCGTCTCACGCCCATCACTATTTGGCGGTGTTCGACAAGCACACCACCGAAGCGTTGTATTTAGGTCGGTCCAAGAGGTTGGCGTCTGTTGGGCAGCGGATCGTGCTGCACGCCCGCGACCGTGGGTGCACCAAACCCGGCTGCACGGTCCCCGGGTACGGAGCCCAGGTCCACCACACCACGGGGTGGGCGAAGGACGGGCAGACCAACGTCGACGAACTGGTCTTCGCCTGCGGCGGCGACAACCGACTCGCCGAAGCCGGCTGGACCGTCACCGTCGCCCCTGACGGCGTCGAGTGGATCCCACCGCCGGAACTCGACGTCGGGCAAGCCCGCGTCAACTACCTCCACCACCCCGAACGGCTACTCACACCCGACGGCGAGAGCGCGGCGTGACGGCGTGGCCGCCGCCGCGGGAGCCTCACGCGTACGCCTGCAGCGCCCTCGTCACCGTCTCGACCCATACGCGCGGGTCGGTCGCCCAGAAATCGTGGGCCACGTCGGGCAGTTCCTCGAACCGGCCCCCTGGGACCAGCGCGGCTAGTTGCCGCAGCGGCCATGACGGGCGAATGTCGTTCTGCGCGGCGATGAATGACATGGGGACGGTGCAGTCGGCAAGCCGCCGAAACACGTCGGGCTGGTGGATCCACTGCACGAACGAATCGTTGAGCGCGGCATGAACACTCGGCACCCAGTCGATCACGACGTCATCCTCGAGATGCCGCGACCCTTCGTAGACCTGCGACCAGGTGCGGTCCTCGTGCAACCCATGACCGGCAATCCCCACCACCGCCCTCACCCGGCCGGGATGCTCCATGGCGTAGCGCACCGCGAGGTCGGAGCCCCACGAATGCCCGAGCACCCTCCAATCGTCAACGCCGGCAACCCTTCGCACCGCCTCGAGGTCCGCGACGGCCCGCTCGAGGTCGTGCGGCCCGCCACCGGAGCGTCCCACTCCCCTGGGTTCCGGATACCACGCCCGCATCCCGCGTGGCGCGAGGTCGTCGTCCTCGAGGTAGTGGACACAACCGGGTCCACCGGAGAGAACCACCACGTCAGGACCGTCCCCGGTCACGCCGACGTGCAACGAGATCCCGTCGTCGGCTGGAATGCTCATCGACCGCATCGTCGTCGATCGTAACCGTGAAGCGGCTAGTCGTAGATCACGTCGAGGCCGCGACGCCGCAGATCGGTCAATCCGTCACGCATCGCTTGGAGTTGCTCGTCGGAATGCCCGACCCAGTCGGTCAGTTCCCCGACGATTCGCACGGGTTCGCGTGTGCGGTAGGACATCGTGGGATTACCCGGCAGCTTCTTGTCGGTGACGTTCGGATCGTCCTCGACTGCGCCTTCGGGCTCCACCACGTAGATGCGACCCCGGCCGTCGCCCTTCGCGAACTCGGCTCCCCACACCGCGGCATCCAACGTCTTTGTCACGTACACGTGGTTCATGATCCGGCCCTCCTCGTAGTTGGAATACCGTCCGGGGACCAGCAGATCACCGACCGCGAGGTCCGCCTTGGTGCCGTGCAGGTACGCACCGGACCCGTGTCGTTCAAACGGTTTTGGTGACTTCGGCACGACGACTCCTGACTCTCGACTACGTGGCGGCGAGATTCTGCCGCACGTCGGGGGTCTTGCCGCAAGACCCCCACCTCGCCATATAGTGAGAGGGGGACGACGGCCTGCCCTACGTGATGGTCGAGTTTCCGCCGTTGTGCTTGGCCTGGAACATCGCGCTGTCGGCGCGGGCGATGCTGCCGTCGAGCAACGCGACGTGGTCGGTTCCAGGTGCGGTGAAGTCGGCGAGGCCGACGGTGGTCACCCCGACGCTGGCGGTGACCGCCGGCGTGGCGGGCGCGGCGATCGCGCTCCTGATCCGGTCGAAGTCCCACTTCTCTTCCACGGCGCCGTTGGCGAGGTCGACGACGACGAACTCCTCACCGCCCACCCTCGCGACCAACGCGCTACCGCGGACCGACGACTTGATGCGCCGTGCGCTGCGAATCAGGACCTGGTCGCCGACGGTGTGGCCGAAGCTGTCGTTGACGTCCTTGAAGCGGTCCAGGTCGACGACCACGACGACGACCGCCGTGCAGCCCGGCGGGGTGTCGCGCAGCAGATCCTCGACGTGCAGGTACAGGCCGCGCCGGTTGAGCAGACCGGTCAGTGGATCGGTGACCGACTCGTGTGCGTCCTTGCGCATCGCCCAGATGCCCAGTTGGACGCCCAACGGGCTGGCGACCACCGGGGCGATGGCGGCGACTGCGCTGGCGGTGAACGACAGCGTGGAGAAGTTGGTGCTGTCACTGATCTGGACGGCAAACGCCGCTGCCGAGAGAAGTGTCCACAGGGCGTGTCCGGCAAGCACTTTCGGTCCGTCGAAGAACACCAGGTACACCGAGATCATCGCGAACGCGTTGAACCCGAACAGCCCGGTCAGCCACGTCGCGTCGACCTGCACCATCGCCGCTATCCCGATGTCCGCGGACACGACGAAGGCCAACGAGATCCGGCGTGACGGCCAGGTTCGCAGGCACCACGCCCAGCCCCACAGAAGCTGCATCACCCCGAATGACGCGACGGCGACGTGAGACGCGAGGCCCCCGACGAACGGCAGGATCACCGCCAACGTGATGACGCCGTGTGCGCCGGTGCCAAGGCCGATCAGAGTCTGGATGGCACGGGCCACCCCGCGCTTGCCGAAGTACTCGACCTGCGCCACGTACTGCACGGGCTCGCTCCACCATTGGCGGACGAAGCTGCCGAACGCACCGACGCTCCTCGAGTACGTCGGCAACCGAAAACCCTGCATGGCTACCCCCGCATTGGCCCGTTCTCGGCCGCCCGTTCAGCGACGACGCAGTCAGCTGTGACGAGGGTAGTCGGTCGGGCGCCGCCGTGGCGCCGGCCGATGCCGTCGTTTCGTCCGTCGCGCCCCGGGTATCTGCGCCCGATGACGAACCTTCGCAACGACCCGCACGGACACTGCGTCGAGACCACGGGTCTCCTGCCGCCGATCCTCCACGACCACCCGCACCAAGCCGATGGTCGTCGCCTCCTCGACGTCGACCAGCTCGACGAGCGGCGCGTCGCCGAGGTGGCGACCCAGCAGCACGGGGTCCTGGCCGTCGGAATGACGCCCGACGGTGCACCCTTCGCCGTGAGCAACCTGTGCCGGCATCAGTTCGCCAAGTTGGGTCGAGGTCGCGTCACCGACGACGGATGCCTGCAATGTCCCTGGCACCGTGCGGATTACGACGTGTCCGACGGCACCATGACGTCGGGCCCGAAGGGACGGATCTTCGGGTTCAAGCCCTACTCCTGGGCGTTCAAGACTGCCGGCAACGTGGCACCGTTGCGCACGTTTCCCGTCGAGGTGAAGGACGGCGCCATCTGGCTGCTGGGATGAGGTGACGACGCAGTTTGCCGTCCCGTCCCTGGGGTAAGTCGACCACGAAGTCCGCGTCCCGCCATCTGCCGAAGGGCACACCTCATGCGCATCGTCATCACCGGAGCGAGCGGCAACGTCGGAACTGCCCTGCTTCGCGCGCTGTCCGCCGAGCACGACGTCGTCGGCGTGGTACGCAGGCCGCCGTCGCCGCAGGGCGAGTACCAACGGGTCGACTGGCGCCCTCTCGATCTCACCGATCCGGACGCCACCGCGCAATTGCGCGAGGTGTTCGACGGAGCCGACGTCGTGATCCATCTGGCCTGGGGCTTTCAGCCCACTCGCGACGTGGAGTACCTGAACCGGCTTGGCGTCGGCGGCACGTCGGCCGTGCTGCAGGCCGCCCACTCCTGCGGTGTCGGGCAGCTGATCCACATGTCCTCGGTCGGGACCTACGCCGCCGGACGCTATGGCCGTCGCGTCGACGAAACGTGGTCGACGAGTGGAATCGACTCGTCTCCGTACAGCCGTGACAAGTCAGCTGCCGAAGCCACCCTCGACGAGTACGAGCAGCGCCTTGGCAGCGCCGCGATCCCCGTTGCCCGGATGCGGCCCGGATTCATCCTGCAGCGCGCGGCCGCCAGCGGTCTCATGCGCTACGGCTTACCGGGCTACGTGCCGATGCAATTCGTTCCGCTGCTGCCGATCCTGCCGCTGGACCGCAACCTCTGCATCCCCGTGATCCACGCCGACGACGTCGCGGCCGCGATCGTGCTGGCCGTCGAACATCGTGCGACGGGAGCGTTCAACCTCGCCGGCGAGCCACCCATGGGACGCGACGACGTCGCCGCCGTCCTCGGTGCGCGCCCCGTTCACGTTCCCGCTGGCGTGCTGGGCGCGCTGGTGGATCTGACGTGGCGGGCCCGGTTGCAGCACATCGACCGAGGATGGCTCGATCTCGCGTTCAGCGTCCCGCTGCTCGACTGCTCCAGGGCCACCACCGAGCTCGGGTGGACGCCCAAGTGGACGGCGCCGGAGGCGCTGGCCGACCTTCTGACGGGCGTTGGGGAGCAAGCCCACACGACGAGCCCGCCACTTCGGCAGCGCTCGCTGCTGGACCTGCTGCGCCGCGACCTCACCGACGGGCTGATCTCCTCGCGCCGGCTGCCGTGAGACGGACTCCAGACGACCAACGGGTCCGACCCCCGGCCCGGTAGGGTTGGGCGCGGCGACTGGCGCAGGTGGGACACCACCGGGAAGCGACGTCTGGACGCATCGACCGCCTGGGTGCTCCTCACCTCGAGGAGAAGCCATGTCCGCACACCTCATCGACGGCGTCGGGGTAGCCGACGCGATACTTCGCGACACCCGCGAGTTGGCACTCGACTTCGAACGCACGCAGGGCCGCAAGGCGTGCCTCGCGACGGTCCTCGTCGGGGACGACCCCGCGTCGCACACCTATGTGCGGATGAAGACCAACCGCTGCCAGCGCACCGGCTTGGAGTCGCGTCGCCATCACCTGCCGGCGACGTCGTCCACCGCCGACGTCGTGGCGTTGGTCGACGATCTCTCCGACGACGACGCGGTCGACGGCATCCTGGTGCAGCACCCGATGCCCGCCCAGGTCGACGAACGCGCTGTCTTCGAGGCCATTGCGCCCGGCAAGGACGTCGACGGTGTGACCATGGCATCCTTCGCCGCGATGTCTCTCGGCACCAAGGGTTTTCACTCGTGCACGCCCGGCGGCATCATGCGTCTGCTCGACGCCTACGGAGTCGACCCGACCGGGTTGCACGCGGTCGTCGTCGGCCGCAGCCCCATTCTCGGCAAGCCCGTCGGCATGCTGTTGCTGGCCCGCGACGCGACCGTCACCTACTGCCATTCGCGCACCGTCGACCTGCCGCACCTGGTGGCAGAGGCCGACATCGTGGTGGCCGCCGTGGGCCGGCCCGAGTTGGTCAAGGGTTCGTGGATCAAGCCGGGTGCGGTGGTCGTCGACGCGGGGTACAACCCCGGCAACGTGGGCGACGTCGAATTCGCGTCGGCCGCCGAGCGCGCCAGCCTCATCACCCCGGTACCCGGCGGTGTCGGGCCCACCACGATTGCGGTGCTCCTCGAGCAGACGGTCGAGGCGGCGTGCCGCGCTGCCGGGACACTCGCCGCGCGGACCTAGCGTTCCTGCTGCGCGAGGATCGCCGCGACGACGGGCGACCGCGCCTCGAAGACCTCGAGCACGCCGACCGCACGCAGCGCCGGCGCCAGGGCTCGGAGTTGGCCCTCGAGCGCGTCGCGGTCCGCGTCGTCCGGGGGCAGCTGCGCGAGCTTCCTGGCGTTGGCGACGAACGCGGCCACGGTGCCCTTGCGGACGTCGAGCCCGTCGACGGTCGTCAGGTCCTCCCCGTCGGGCAGGACGTCCTCGGGTCGGATCGGGGTCGTCTCGGACATGGTCGCCTCCTACATTCGTGTGCAACTTGCACGCATCAACGGTAGCGCCGATACGTGCACAAGTCACGTAAAGTTCGATGCGTGACCGCCGCTTCACCCGGGGACCGGGTTGCCGACCAACTGGGCCGACTGCTGCTGCGCAGCACCCGCCAGCATCTCTACCTGCGCCTGGTCGACGGGGTCGACGGCGTGGACGTGTCGACCTACCCGGTGTTGTCCGGCCTGGGGCGTCTCGGCCCGACGACGGCGACGCACCTCGCCTCGGTCATTGGTGTCGACCGCTCCGCAACCACGCGCTACGCGAGCAAGCTCGAAGCCAGTGGGTTGGTTCGCCGCACCGTCGACCCCGACGACGCCCGCGCCACGCGACTCGAGCTGACACCCGCCGGCACGACCGCTCTGGTGGCGACGCGACATGCGTTGAGTTCGGCGATGGACGACGTTCTCTCCGAGTGGTCGTCCGCAGAGGCGGCGGCCTTCGCAACGTCACTCGAGCGATTCACCGACCGACTCGAGGGCATGGCTGGCGTCGACCGTTAACGAGCGCAACACCGGCCGGTCGCCCGTTGCCTCACCCGTGTTGGCCGTCGCGTTGCCATGACGACGCATGCTGGCGCCCATGGCCCCAATTCAGCACCGCCGAACGGACCGGCGCACCGTCCTGCGCGCCTCGTTGGCCGGGGCTCTGCTGGTGCCCGCGACGGCCGCCCTGCAGGCCTGCGGCGCCTCGGGTAGCGGCGGCCCGCCGGCCACCACCGGCCTGATCGCCAACCGTCCCCGCCTGACCCACGGCGTCGCCAGCGGTGATCCCCGGACCGACGGCGCACTCGTGTGGGCCCGCTCCGATGCGCCCGCCCGCATGATCGTGGAAACCTCTGCCACGGAGTCGTTTTCGAATCCGGTCCGCGTCGACGGACCTCGATTGACCCCGGCCTCCGACGGCACCGGCCGGGTTCGCGTCACCGGCCTCGAACCCGGCCAGACGGTCCACTATCGGGTGACGCTGGAAGGTGACGACGGCGCCAGGTCCGAACCCGCGGTCGGCGTCTTCAAAACCGTTGCCGCACAACCTCAAGACATCACGTTCGTATGGTCGGGCGACGTCGTCGGCCAGGGGTGGGGGATCAACCGGCAGGGCGGCATGGCGATCTTCGGCGCCATGGCCGATCGCCGGCCTGACTTCTTCCTGCACTCCGGGGACGCCATCTACGCCGACGGCCCGGTGCCCGAGACGCAACGACAGAACGACGGCGGCACGTACCGGAGCGTCACGGCCCCGGCCAAGGACCACGTGGCACAGACCCTCGAGGACTTCCGCGGCAACTACGGGTACAACCTCACCGACGACCACTACCGCCGATTCAACGCCACGGTGCCGCAGCTGATTCAGTGGGACGACCACGAAGTGCTCAACAACTGGTTCCCCGGCGAATCGCTCGCCGGACAGGACCGCAAGGGTTACACGGACTCGAACGTGGACGAGTTGACCGGCTACGCCTACCAGGCGTGGCGTGAATGGCAGCCCGTCGACCCGTCGGAGGCCGTCGACGGCCGGCTGCATCGCAAGATCCCCTACGGACCCCTGCTCGACGTCTTCGTCCTGGACATGCGCTCCTACAAGGACCCCAATCCGCAGGCGTGGGCGCAGGCCGACGACGGCGGCATCCTGGGGCGCGAACAGACCCAGTGGCTGATCGACGGCTTGAACGCCTCGACGGCGGTCTGGAAGGTCGTCGCCAACGACCTGCCAATCAGCATCGTCGTGCCGGACGCGGCGTCCGACCCGGTCGGCGGTCCCCCGTCGATGGAGGCAGTCGCGCAGGGTGAGAACGGCCGACCGCTGGGCCGTGAAATCGCTTTCTCCCGAATCCTCTCCGAGACCAAGGAGGTACGCAACGTCGTGTACCTCACCGCCGACGTGCACTACACCGCGGCGATCTCCTATCACCCCGAACGGGCCGGTTTCACCGACTTCACGCCGTTCTGGGAGTTCGTGTCGGGGCCGCTCAACGCCGGCGCATTTCCGCAGAGCCCGCTCGACGGCACCTTCGGCGCACGCTACGAGTTCGTTCACGCACCCGAGGAGAAGAACGCCTCACCCGCCGAGGGCTTCCAACACTTCGGCGAAGTCAGCGTCGACTCGGGCACCAGGACGCTGACGGTCAACCTGTGTGAGTCGTCCGGAAAGTCGTTGTACTCCAAGACCTTGTCGTCGACCTGACGGTGGTCAGTGGGCGGCGGGCATCGGCAGCGGCGGCGTCGGCACCCGGGCGAGGCCGGGCAGTGGGCCGAACGCCCTCGCGACGAGAGGACTGGCCGCGGCCAGCACGGTGATGACGACCGACACCGCGACCGCGCCCCGTGGCCCGTATGCATCGGTGGCGACGCCGGCGACGGCGGTGCCGATGGAGCCCCCCACGATCGCCGCGCTGCTGAGCCAGCCGAACGCCTCGGTCGCCATGTGCTGACCTACTTCTCGCGAGACCATCAGGTACAGGGCCGACATGGCCGGAGCGAATCCGACGCCCGAGACGAACAGCGCCCCGAACTGCAGTGCCAGACCATCGGCGACGCCGTAGAGGCCGACCCCGACGCCGACGGCCACGAGCGCGGCGACCACACCGGAGAGGCCGAGGCGTCGGTGCCCGAACACGAGCCCGCCGAGGAGGGATCCCACGCTCGCCGAGGCGATCGCCGCGCCGGCGGTGAAGCCGTCCTTGCCCAGCGCGGCGATGATGCCCACCTCGAGTGCGGTGAACGACGCCACCAGGAGCAGGCTGGACACCATCGCGAGGATCACCGCCCGGTGCAGCAGGACACGACCGAACCTGCTTTCGCTCACCGCCTTCTCCGGGTGCAGGCGGCGAGAGCCGAGGAGGAACCAGACCGTTCCCACCAGGGTGACGGCCGCACACAGGAGCAACGGGAAGATCGTGGAGATCGACGACGCCAGGACGGTGGCCGCGACGGGGCCGACGACCCAGATCAATTCTTGCGCCGTCGTGTCGAGAGCGAAGAGCGTGCGGACCTCGTCCTCGGGGACCATGCGGGGATAGAGGGCCCGTACGACCGGCATGAGCGGGGGGATGGACGACCCCACGACCACGCCGAGGGCGGTCAACGTCCACGCGGACGATCCGGCCAGGGCCAGGCCGAGGGTGCTGACGGCGTTGACCACCGCCGCCGTCATCAGCGTGCGCGCTACTCCGACGCGGCCCGCGAGCCGAGAGGTCAGCGGCATGGCGACGGCCTCACCCGCGCCCACCGCCGCGACCACGGTGCCCGCCAGCGCGTAGGAACCGGTCAGGCGGTGCACGTGCATCAGGATCGCCAGCGACAGGATGCCCAACGGCAAGCGGGCGAAGAGTTGCGAGGCCGTCACGTTCACCACGCCGGGCACCCGCAGCAGGTTCCGGTAGGTGCCCATCGTCCCGTTCCTCCACTCCGTGCCCATGCCACGCCACGGGACTACACCGTCCAGACGGTACACTTCGGGCCGGTCATCGTAAACTGAGTTCGTGACCTCCTCCCGGGACCGCATCCTGGACGCGTATGCGGACCTCCTCATCACCGAGGGTGAGCGTCAAGCCACGCTGGAAGCGGTGGCGGCGCGGGCCGAGGTCTCCAAGGGTGGGTTGCTGTACCACTTCCCGTCCAAAGATCAGTTGGCCGTTGGACTCTACGACCGGCTCGCGGTCCTGGCCGACAGGGACGCGGAGATGATGCGCGCGGCCGACGAGGGGCCGGCTCGCTACTACGTCCGCTCGTCGCAGTACGCGAACACACCGCTGGACCGTGCCCTGGTGGCGGTCTCCCGGTTGCGCCAGTCTGGTGACAGCCGGGCACGGGCGGCGATCGAGGCCGCCTCCGACGCGTGGCTGACGATCCTGCACGACGCGCTCGGCGACCTGGACGTCGCCCGCGCCGTGAAGTTGATCGGCGACGGCCTGTATTACAACGCCCTCAACCGGGCCCTCGGTGGGCATCCCCCGGCGCCGGGGGCAGACGACGGACTGCTCGACGTGGTGGACCGCATCACCACGACGGCCAGGCTGCCCGGGGCGTGACGAACGGTCAGCTCAGCCGTTCGCCGGTCGCCCGATCGAAGAGGTGGATCGCGGGTCCGTCGGCGGTGACGTGCACCGTGTCCCCCGTTCCGACGCGTTCGCGGTTGCCGATGCGGGCGATGACGTCGGCGTCACCCCCGTCGACTCGTGCGGTGCCGTACAGGTACGCGTCGGCACCGAGGGTCTCGACCACCCCGACGGTGACGGCGATACCGTCACCGGGGGCCGTCAGCCGCCACCCCTCCGGACGCAGTCCGACCACGACCGGGCCGTCGTGGCCGCCAAAGGGTGCCAACGCCATCGAATGGCCGCCCACCGTCACCGAGCCGTCGTGGACGTCGGCGTCGAAGAACTTCATCGCTGGCGATCCGATGAAACCGGCCACGAAGACGTTTGCGGGACGGTCGTAGAGCTCCATCGGAGCGCCAACCTGTTGCAGTACACCGTCTTTCATGACCCCGACCCGATCACCCATGGTCATCGCCTCGGTCTGGTCGTGGGTGACGTAGACGGTGGTGACGCCGAGGTCGCGTTGCAGCTTGGCGACGTCGGTGCGGGTCTGCACCCGCATCTTGGCGTCCAGGTTGGACAGCGGCTCGTCCATGCAGAAGACCTGTGGGTTGCGCACGATGGCCCGCCCCATCGCGACGCGCTGACGCTGACCACCCGAGAGCGCCTTGGGCTTGCGGTCGAGGTACTCGGTGAGCCCCAACGTCTCTGCGGCCGCGGCCACCCGGCGCTTGCGTTCGTCGCGGGACATGCCGGCGTTCTTGAGACAGAACTCCATGTTGCCGCCCACGGTCATGTGGGGGTACAGCGCGTAGTTCTGGAACACCATCGCGATGTCTCGGTCCTTGGGCGCCGTCGTCGAAATGTCCCGATCACCAAGGTAAATGGATCCGGCGGTGAGCTCTTCGAGCCCGGCCAACATCCGTAGCGTCGTCGACTTGCCGCAGCCGGACGGACCGACCAGCACCATGAACTCGCCGTCGGCGATGTCCAGGTCCATCCCGGCCACCGCAGCCGACGGCGCGTTCGGATACCAGTGCTGAGCCTTCTCGAATCGGATGGCGGCCATGGGCTGTGCTCCTGTGGGTCGTGGTTGGGGGACGTGGTCAGCGCGACGAGATGCCGCCGACCATGCCGTTGATGAAGCGCTTCTGCAGCGCGAAGAACAGCACGGCGATGGGCAGGGCCACCATCACCCCGGCCGCGGCCAGCAGGGAGTAGTCGGTCAGGTGCTGACCCTGGAACAGGGCCAGTCCCAGCGGGGCGGTACGCCGACTGTCCGAGACCACCATGACCAGGGGCAGCAGGAATTCGTTCCAGGTCCACATCGTGATGACGACGGCCATCGTCATCATGGGCGCCAACGACGGTGGGACGACGACCCGCCACAGCAGTCGCAGATCGCTGCAACCGTCGAGGCGCGCGGCCTCGATGATCTCGCCAGGGAAACCCCGAAACTGGTTGCGCATCCAGAACACCGCGAACGCCAGTGACTGCGCGGTCTGCGGCAGGATCAGCGCCCAGTAGGTGTCGGTCAGCCCGATCGTCCGTAGGTTGAAGTACAGCGGGATGATGAAGGCCTCGGTCGGCAGGGTCAACCCGATCAGGAGCAGGTAGAACAGCACCGAGGAGCCCCGAAAGTCGAAGCGGGCGAACGCGAATCCGGCGAATGTCGCCAGCACGACGCTCAGGATCACCACCGCGGCGGTGACGAGCACGCTCGACAGGAGGTAACTGCTGAAGTTGCCGCGACTCCACGCCGCCCCGTAGTTGCCGAAGTCCACGGCATCCGGAATCGCGAACCCGCCGGAGTTCTGGCTGGCCGGGGTCACCGACGACAACAGCACCCCGAGCAGCGGTACCACCGCGAAGAGCGCGAAGACGACCAGGATCAGTTGGTTGACGATCCTCTCGGTGCGCGAGACGTTCACTCGGACTCCCGCGGGGCGATGCGACTGATCGACACGGTCAGCGCGACGATCACGACCGTCAGCACGACGGCGATGGCCGAGGCCAGCCCGACCTGACCGGTGTTGAACGCCCGGTTGTAGGCCTCGAAGGCGGGCACGGACGTCGCGTTGCCCGGACCGCCGCGGGTGGTGATGAAGACCAGGTCGAAGGTCTTCAACGCGGACACCACCGTCAGCGTCAACGCGACGGCGATCTGACCGCGCAACGACGGCAGGGTGATCGCGACGAATTCCCGTGCCCGGCCGGCCCCGTCGAGGCGCGCGGCCTCGAAGAGTTCGGGAGCGATGTTGCCGATGCCGGACAGGAAGAGCACCAGGCACAGACCGATGTTGAGCCACGTGCCCACCAGGCCGATGGCGATCAGCGCGAAGGTGTGGTCGCCCAACCACACTCGGCTCAGCGAGTCGAGTCCGACCAGACGCAGGGTCTGGTTGAGCAGTCCGTCCTGGGAGTAGATCGAGATCCAGATGGTGGCGATCACCACGGTGGCGATGACCTGCGGCAGGAACAGCACCGTCCGAAAGAACGACATGGACCGCATCGCATGCGCTCGGGAGATGAGCGCACTGAGGAAGAGTCCGACCACGACGGGTGCGGCAGCGTAGAACAGCATCAGTACCCCCGCGTGCACGAAGGAGTCCCGCAGCCGTTCGTCGGTGAACACCGAGACGTAGTTCGACACGCCGGCGGCGGTGGATCTGCCCAAGCCGTCCCAGTCGTAGAACGAGTACTGCACGGTCTGCACCACCGGCGCGCCGAGGAAGGCTGCGAAGACCAGGAATGCCGGCGCCACATACAGATACGCCTTCCCGGAGCGACGCGCCGGTCGCCTCCGGGCCGGAGCCGCCGCCTGACCCTCACCCGGTCCGGTGACCGCCCGCTGCTCGGGTTGATGCAGCGTCACGGGCTACTTCTTGCCCGCCAGGAAGCCCGCGTAGTCCTTCTGCAGGGTGTCGACGAACCGTTGTGGGTCGGACTGGCCACCGATGAGTTCCTGCATCCCGGCGGTGATGGTGTCGTAGAAGGTCGGGGTGGAGTAATCCAGGTACGGCACTTCGCCGTTGGCCTTCTGAACGTCGCGGTACTGCGTCGCGATGTCGGCGGCGACGGTGCCCGGCTGTGGCTGGTAGTCCGCGGGCAGCACGGTGGGCAGGTTGCCGGTGTCGAGAAGGGTCTGGGCGGCCTTGGCGTTGGTGATGAAGTCGACGTAGGCGGCCGCCACGTCCGGATGTGCCGACTTCGACGTGATCGCCCACGCCAGTCCTTGACCACCGGTGGTCGCCGGCTTGCCGTCGGTGGAGGTCAGCGTCGCGAAGCCCACGTTCGGACCGAGGTCGTCCTGCATGGTCTGCTGCAGCCACGTCCCGGTCAGCGTGAACAGGGCCCCGCCCTTGCCGAACGTCGCGACGGCGTCGTCGCGGGACACTCCGTTGGTGCCAGGCGTGAGATACCCCTGCTTGCTCCAGTCGGCGACCTGCTGGGCCGCCTTCAGCGACGGCTCGTCGGTCCACGCACCGCTCTTGCCGCTGACCAGGTCGTCGACCGCCGGTGCGCCGGCAAGAGCGGCCTGGACCACCCCGAACAGGTGGATTCCCGGGCTCTTGTCGAGGTTGCCGAAGGCCATCGGCAGGATGCCCTTGGCCTTGGCGGCCGCCATCGCGGAGTTCACGTCCGAGAGGGTCTTCGGCGCCTGCAAGCCCAAGGAGGACAGCAGCTGCCGGTTGTAGTAGATGCCGACCACCTCGCCGGTCTGGGACACACCGAACAGCGTGTCGCCCTGCCACGTCTTGCCGTCGCTGCTGAAGCTGTTCTGCTTGAGCAACGCCTCCGGGTAGTAGCCGTCCCAGCCGTAGAGCTTGGCGTAGTCGTTCATCGGACGCAGCATCCCTGCGGCCACGAAGGCACCCATGTCGGGATAACCCTGATTGGCCTGCACGACGTCGGGCGGGGTGTTGCTCGACAAGGCCAGCTTCAGGGTGGTCTTCAGGTCGCTGAACGACTCCACGGTCCGCTGGATGGTGACGTTCGGATACTTGTCGTGAAACTCGGCGTTCAGCTGTTCTTGGGCCTTGGAGATGCCGCCGTCGGTGTTCTGGTCCCACACGGTCAGCGTCACCGGGCCTGCCGACGAAATGTCCTTGGACGCTTGGTTCGTCGGTGACGGCGCCGCCGTGTCGCCGGACGGCCCGGGGGCGCAGGCCGACATCGACAACACCACACCGGCCGCAGCGACTGCGGCGCCGAGTCGGAACAGTCGGTTCTTCGTCATGACGTCAGTGCTCCTGGGGTTGCGGGGACGGGGGTGTGAGAGCGTTGTTCGGCCCAGTGTCGAACCGGGGCCCAGGCGGGATCGGAGTGGTGCTCGGCGAGGAGCTGTGCGATCTCGGCGGGGTGAGGTGCGCTGCGCGCTCCGCCTGCGCTGCGCACCGAGCAGGTGGCGCACACGCTCGCCAGCCGCAGCCGCTCGCGCAGCTCCCAATCCCACGCCGTGGCGGCCATGAAGGCCGCGGCGAACGCGTCCCCGGCTCCGGTGGGGTCGACCGCGTCGACCGCGATCGCGGGCACGTGCAGCCGGGCAGATCCCTTCGCTGCCACCGCACCGCGTGGGCCGAGGGTCACGACGGCCGTGTCGACCACCCGGGCCAGGACGTCGAGCGCGGCCTCCACCGTGCCCGCTCGGGTGTACTGGACAGCTTCGTGATCGTTGACGATGAGGACGTCGACGCCCTCGAGGTGGTCGAGGAGGGTCTCCGACCACTGCCCCGAGGGATCCCATCCGACCCCGCCGACGATCGTGGTTCCGTTGGCGCGCAACCGCGTTGCTTGCGCGGGAACGGGACCGCGGCCGAGGCCGACGTGCGCGACCCGCACCGGGGTGGACGCCGGCCAGGGCGGTAGTTCCCCGGAGTGTTCGTAGGTGACGAACGAGCGCTCGTGGCCGTCGGTGATCGCCACGGAGATCGGGATCTGGTAATCCACCCGCTGGACGGCGAAGCGCAGGTCGAGGTCCGGCTCGTCGCGCAGACTCCGCGCGACGATGCACCCGATGGGATCGTCACCCAGCTCGGCGACCAAGGCGGTGTGAGCGCCGAGCCGTGCGGAGGCGACCGCGCGGTTGGCCGCGCCGCCGGGTGAGATCGCGAATCCGTCGGCGTACACCTCGGCACCGGGTTCGGGCGCGTGCACGCCGGTGAAGACGAGGTCGGCGAAGACCCGACCCGCCACTAGGACGTCGATGTCACGATCGGCCACTCGCCGCTACCTCCACGGTTTGACGTAGTTTGACGTTCTACGCGCCCTCATCCTGCATTCACTGCGTGACGATAGCGTCGAAGCTGTGGATTCGCCGGGTATCGCAGAAATTTCACCCCAAAGATGCGCAGAGTCGCGCAGAGTCAGTCACCTGATGGGTACGATTCCCCGCATGTTCCTCGCCGAGCGCCATGAACGGATACTCGCTGCGCTCAGCAGCGGGGGGCAGTCGGTGGTGCAACTTGCCGGGGCGTTGGGCGTGAGCGAGTCCACCATCCGCCGCGATCTGGACGTGCTGGCCAAGGACGGCCGACTCGAGCGCCTCTACGGCGGAGCCATGCTCACCCAGGGCAGCCGTGCCAACATCACCGACTCCGGCGGTGTCGAGGACCCCTTCGTGTCCGAGACGCGAGCCGACTACGCGCTTCGGCAGCGGATGGCGGTCGAGGCCGCCCGGCTCGTCGGTGACGGCGACGTCGTCGTGCTCGACATCGGGTCGAGCACCCCGCTGGTCGCCCGCGAACTCCGCGGCCGCCCCGTCACCGTCATCACGTCCAATCTGGCGGTGCTCGACGAGGTCCGCGGTGACGACGCGGTGGAGCTCGTGTTGTTGGGCGGCGTGCTGCGCCGCAATCAGCAGTCGCTGGTGGGACCGCTGGCCGAACGGGTCCTCGGTCAGCTCAGCGCCGACCTGATGTTCTTGAGCTGCACCGGCGTTCGCAGTGGCAAGGTGCTGGACAACATGGCGGTCGAGGCCCCCATCAAACACGCGATGATCGCCGCGTCCCATCGCATCGTGCTGCTCGCCAGTGAACTGAAGTTTCCCGGATCGGGGGCGCTGCGGCTCTGCTCCCTCGACGAGGTCGACGTGCTCATCACCACCCCCGGCACGCCGGAGGAAGAAATCGCTCAGCGCCGCGAAGGCGGCGGAAAGGTCATCGTCGCATGAAGCTCGTGATCCTCGGTGGCGGCGGATTCCGCACGCCATACGTCTGGCAAGCCCTCATCCGCGACCAGGGGTCGCCCCGGGTGACGGAAGTCGCGCTGTACGACGTCGACGAATCGCGGCTGGCGACCATCACCGCCATCCTCGACCAACTCGCCGACGGGTTCGCCGACGTACCCGCGCTGCGGACCCACACCAATCTCGAATCCGCCTTGGAGGGCGCCGACTTCGTGTTCGCGGCCGTCAGGGTCGGTGGGGTCGAGCAACGATGCTGCGACGAGCACGTCGCGCTCGACCTGAACGTGCTCGGTCAGGAGACCACCGGCCCGGGCGGCATCGCCTACGCCCTGCGCACCCTGCCGGTGATGCTCGACATCGCGGCGACCATTCGCAGGGTGGCGCCGAAGGCCTACTTCCTGAACTTCACCAACCCGGCCGGCATCATCACCGAAGCACTGCAGGGCGTCCTGGGCGATCGAGCGCTCGGAATCTGCGACACCCCATCGGGATTGGGCCGACGGGTCGCCGGAGTGCTCGGCTACGACCACACCCGCATCCAGATGGACTACGTGGGCCTCAACCACCTCGGGTGGATGCGGCGGGTCCTGGTCGACGGCGTCGACGTCCTCCCCGCCCTGCTCGCCGACGATCGGCGCTTGGCTCGGATGGAGGAGACCCAGGTGTTCGGCGCCGAGTGGCTTCGCACCCTCGGAGTGATCCCCAACGAGTATCTGTACTACTACTACTTCAACCGTGACGCCGTGCGGCGCATCCTCGAATCCCCCCAGACCAGAGGCGATTTCCTGCTGGAGACCCAGGGTCGGTTCTTCGGCGAGGCCGCCGACGACCTGGACCACGCGGCGAAACTGTGGACGGACGCGGTCGACGAGCGTGGCGCCAGTTACATGGCCGAGGCGAAGGGCGGCGTGCAGGGCGCGCCCACCGTCGAACGAGATCGCGAAACCGACCCGGCGCATCTCGGCTATGCCGGCGTGGCGCTCGGGGTGATGACGGCGATCAGTCGCGACGAGAGGCGCACGATGATCCTCAACGTGCGCAATCGCGGGACCATCGCAGGCCTGCCCGATGACGCGGTGGTGGAGGTTCCGACGTTGGTGGACGCCAACGGCGTGCACCCGCTGACGCTGCAGACCCAGCCCGACCTCCATCAGCTGGGGTTGATGCAACAGGTCAAGGCCGTGGAGCGGCACACCATCGCCGCGGCCACGACGGGATCGGTCTCGGAAGCGCTCAAGGCGTTCGCGCTGCACCCGCTCGTCGACTCGGTCACCGTCGCGCGCGAACTGCTCGACGGCTACCTCGCCGCCAACCCCGACCTGGCGCGGACGTTGTCGGCACGCTTCCCCGCGGCGTGACGCCGGCTGATCACGACGCCACCGAGCGCCAGAGCCCCACCGACGAAGCCGAGGGTGGTCGGTACTTCACCGAGGAATAGCCACGACAGGAGGATGGCGACCGCGGGCACGGCCAACGTGGTGGCCGCCATCCTTCCCGCGTCCGTCCGGTGGAGCGCGTAGGCCCAGGTGAGGAATGCGATCGCCGTCGGCCCGACGCCCAGGAAGATCACCCCGGCCAGGGCCAGTGGCGGGGCGACGACGATCTCGTCGAGGGCCTGAAGCGCGAACGGCGTGGTGGCCACCATGCCCGCCGCGCACCCGACCCAGGTGGCGGCGACGGCGTCCACGGTGCGCAGCGCGACCTTCTGCAGCAGCACACCGAGGGCGTAGAGCACGGCGGCCAGCAGACCCAGGGCCACGCCGAGACGATCGTTGGCACCGACGCCGGAGCCGCCGATGGCGATCAACACCACACCGGTGAAGGCGACCACGATGCCGACCACCAGGGGGCGTGGAAAGCCCTCGCCGAGGAACAGGCCGGCCAGTACGGCGACCAGGATGGGCGCGAAGTTGACCAGCAGCGCCGCGGTTCCGGCGTCGAGATGCTGCTCGGCCCAGTTCAGCACCACGGTGTACGCGGCGAACCACAGCAGGCCGTACCCGACGACGAGCGCCAACCCGCGTCCGCGCGGTAGTGGGGGCCGCCGGATCAAGGCGACGGCGACCAGAGCGATCGTGCCGACGCTCAGCCGGATGAACGCCAATGGGCCGGGGCTGAATTCGGCACCGCAGAAGCGGATGACGACGAACGCCGACGCCCACAGCAAGACGGTGACGGCGGCCGCGGCGATGGGGAGTCGACTGGCGGGGGCGTCATTCACCGCCTCAGTCTTCACACCACCGCTCCGCGGGGACAAGCGGGTTTACGACATCACAGTGGAAGATGCTGCCAATCTCGTCCGACCGGCGACGCCGTCCCCGCGGGCCTTCGGTCGTCGGTGGCCGCCCCGGCCGCCTTGACGTCGGACGGGTGCCCGGCCAACGGTCCTCGGCACGCGGATCAGCGGACGGTCTCGAACACTGCCGCGAGGCCTTGCCCGCCTCCGATGCACATGGTCTCCAGGACGAACCGGGCGTCGCGGCGGTGCGCCTCGAACGCCGCGGTGGCCAGAATGCGCGCGCCCGTGGCTCCAATGGGGTGACCAAGGGAGATCCCCGAACCATTCGGGTTGACACGGTCGTCGAGCGGGTCGACCTTCCACTCCGACAGCACCGCGAGCACCTGGGCGGCGAAGGCCTCGTTGAGTTCGATCAGGTCGACGTCGTCGAGGGTGATCCCGGCCCGGTCCAGCGCGGCGGCCGAGGCGCTCACCGGACCGATGCCCATGACGTCGGGTGCGCAGCCGGTGACGGCCCAGGAGCGCAACGCCAGCATCGGGGTCAGGCCACGCGCGTCGGCTTCGGTGCGAGTGGTGACGACGCACATTGCGGCCCCGTCGTTCTGGCCGGAGGCGTTGCCCGCGGTCACCGTCGACTGGTCGTCGACCTTCAGCCGCATGGGGCGCAGGGCGGCCAGCTGCTCGACGGTGATGCCGGCCCGCGGATGCTCGTCGCGGTCGACCACGGTCTCGGGCCTGCCTCGCGCGCCGGGGACGGTGACCGGCACCAACTCCTCGGCGAAACGGCCCTCGTCGTGAGCCGCCACGGCCCGTCGGTGCGAACGAACCGACAGCTCGTCCTGCTCCGCCCGGGTGATGCCGTACCGACGGCGCAGGTTCTCGGCCGTTTCGATCATTCCGCCGGCCACGGGATGGGTTGCCCCTCCGGCTGTTTCACGGGCGCGATCCAGGCGATCCAGCAGCGCGATGCCGCCCTGGCGCACACCGGTGCGCAGCCCGAGGGCGTAGTGCTCCACGTTGGACATCGATTCCACGCCGCCGGCCACCACGACACTTGCCGACCCGGTGGCCACCTGACCCGCCGCATAGAGGACCGCCTGCAGCCCCGAACCGCAGCGGCGGTCGATCTGCAGGCCGGGGACGGTGGTGCCGAGTCCGGCATCCAGTGCGGCGATCCGCCCGATGGCGGGCGCCTCTCCGTTGGCGTACCCGTTGCCGAGGACCACGTCGTCGACGTCGCCCTCCCCCAGCCCGGCGCGGGCGACGAGCGCCCGGAGCGTGACCGTGGCCAGCTCGGCGGCGCTCACCGAGGCGAGAGCCCCGCCCATCCGGCCAACTGGAGTACGTACCGGGTGACAAATAACGACGTCCGACATCGTTCCACCGTAGGACGTGAATTGCATGCCGTGAAATACATAGATGGCTCCGATTGAGATGCTGGACATTTGAATCCCGGGTGAGGCGGCGCCGCCCCGGGCCTAACATGGAGGCCATGGCACGGCCGCGGGAGTTCGATCGCGCCGACGCGCTGACCCGGGCGATGCACCTGTTCTGGCAACAGGGCTACGAACGCACCACGCTGAAGGACCTCACGAGGGCGATGGGGATCTCGGCGCCAAGTCTGTACAACGCGTTTGGCGACAAGAAGGCGCTCTTCGAGGAAGCACTCGCGCTGTATCTGACCACCCCCGCCGTCGTGGTTCCCCACGCGGTCGGAGCGTCGACCGCCAGGGACGTCGTCGCCACGATCCTCGACGTGGCGGTACGCGAGTACGGCAGCACCGAGCATCCGCCAGGCTGCTTCGTCATCTCCGACCCGATCCTCGACGAACATCGCCGGGATGGGTTGGAGACCATCCGGACCCGCCTCCGGCAAGCCCACGACGAGGGCGACTTGCCCGCCGACGCGGACGTCGACGCGCTGACCGACTACGTCGACGTCGTCCTGCGGGGATTGTCGTCTCGCGCGCGGGATGGTGCGGACGCCGCGATCTTGCGTGCGGTCGCCGAGGTGGCGTTGAACGCGTGGCCCGCGGCCGGCCGGACCGGCTACGTCACGGATTCGAGCTGCTAGGTCGACGGCGGCTACGCGGTCTGAGTCACGGCGAAGCCCGTTGCCGGCGCGGTCGATTGGGGATGTTCAGCGGCCACCAGAACCAACGGCCGAGGATCGCGGCGATCGACGGGGTCATCAAGGACCGCACGATGAGGGTGTCGAACAGCAACCCGAGTCCGATGGTCGACCCCGCCTGTCCGATGTGGCGCAGGTCGCTGGCCAACATCGAGGCCATCGTGAAGGCGAAGACCAGCCCGGCAGCGGTCACCACGCTACCGGTGCTGCCCATGGTCCGGATGATGCCTGTCTTGATTCCCGCTCCGACCTCTTCCTTGAATCGTGACACCAGCAGCAGGTTGTAGTCGGAGCCGACGGCCAGCAGGACGATCACCGAGAACGCCAGCACGATCCAGTGCATGTCCATGCCGATGATGCGTTCCCAGATGAGTACCGACAGACCGAACGACGCACCGAGTGACACCACGATGGTGCCGACGATCACCAGGGACGCCACCAGGGCGCGGGTGATGACCAGCATGACCAGGAAGATCAGAACGATGGCGGCGAAGGCGGCAATCATCAGGTCGTACTTGGCGCCACTCTGGATGTCCCGGTACGTGGCCGCGGTACCCGTGAGGAACACCTTGGCGTCGGCCAGCGGAGTGCCCTTGACGGATTCGTGCGCGGCGACCAGCTCGTCGTCCACGACCGAGATGCCGGCCTCGGTGGCCGGATCCACGTCGTGGGTGATGATGAAACGGGCGGCCTTCCCGTCCGGCGACAGAAACAGCTTGAGAGCTCGTTGAAAGTCCGCGTTCTGGAACACTTCTGGCGGCAGGTAGAAGTAGTCGGCGCTCTTGGAGGCGTCGAACGCCTGCCCCATGGCGGTGGCGGTGTCGGTCATCTGTTGCATCTGATCCACCAGCCCCGCAAAGGTCGTATGGATCGCCTGCAGCGTCTGCTGCATCGTCGTCGCCGTGGCGATGATGGGCGGCAGCTGGGCGGCCAGTTCGGGGGTGAGCGCGTCGACGTCGCCAAAGTCCTTGATCAAAGCGCCCATGTTGCCGCTGAACCCGTCCACGCCGTCGACGGCGTCGAAGACCGAGCGGACACCCCAGCACAACGGGATGTCGAAGCAGTTCGGCTCCCAGTAGAAGTAGTTCCGCAACGGGCGCACCGCGTCGTCGAAGTCGGCCAGGTGGTCCCGCATCTGGTCGACGGAGTCCTTCATCGCAGACATGTCGGTGACGGTGCGAGCCGTGGCGTCGGCGAACCGCGTCATCAGCGTGTGCATGGTCCGCATGGATTCCACCATGGTGCCGAGATCGATTGCCATCGTGTCGATGTCGTTGATTCGAGTCTTGAGGAACTGCAGATTCTGGGTGATCGGCACCGACTGCATGCTCACCTGGTAGGGGATGGAGCTGTGCGCGATCGGTGAGCCCAGTGGGCGGGTGATGCTCTGCACCATGGCAATGCCGCGAATCGCGAACGAACTCTTGGCGATCTTGTCGAGCACGATCATGTCGCTTGGGTTGCGGAGGTCGTGGTCGGATTCGATCATCAGGATGTCGGGGTTGAGTCGGGCGGCGCTGAAATGCTCTGCGGCGGCGTCGTAGCCCTGGTTCGAGGGCACCGTCTTGGGAATGTAGTGGCGGTCCTCGTAGCTGGTGGTGTATCCGGGCACCGCGAGGATGCCCAGGATGGCAATTGCGCTCGCCACCGCCAGGATCGGCACCGGCCATCGAACCGTCGCGGTGCCGATGCGACGCCATCCTCGGGTCTTCATGGCCTGTTTGGGTTCCACCAGTCCGAATCGGCTCGCGAGCGCGAGGACGGCTGGCGCCACCGTCAGTGCTGCCGCGACGACGACGACCACTCCGATGGCCGCCGGGAGTGCCAACGACCTGAAGTAGGTCAACCGGGTCAGGCGCAGGCACAGGACAGCTCCGGCGATCGTCAGACCGGAGCCGAGGATGACGTGCCACACCCCGCGAAACGCGCTGTGATAGGCCGTCTCCGGATCTTCTCCGGTCTGGCGCGCTTCGTGGTACCGCCCGATCAGGAAGATCGCGTAGTCGGTGCCCGCGGCGATGGCCAGCGCGGTGAGCAGGCTGACTGCGAAGGTGGAGAAGTCGACGAGCCGGGCGTGGCCCAGCAACGCGACCACTCCGCGGGCAGCGCCCATCTCGATGCCCACCATGGCGAGGATGAGCACGACCGTGCCGATCGAGCGGTAGACGATCGCCAGCATCACCGTGATCACGGCCATCGTGACCGCCATCATCACCACCATGCTCTTGTCACCCGCCTGCGCGGTGTCGGTGGTGAGCGGCGCGGGTCCGGTGACGTAGGCACGCACGCCTGCGGGTGCGGCGGTGTGGTCGACGACGTCGCGCACTGCCTCGACCGACGAGTTGCCCTCCGTGCTGCCCTGGTTCCCGGCGAGGTTGAGCTGGACGTAGGCGGCCTTGCCGTCACTGCTTTGCGCGCCGGCAGCCGTGATCAGATCGCCCCAGAAGTTCTGGACGTGCTCGACGTGCGCGGTGTCCTTCTGCAGCTTGGCGACCAGCTCGTCGTAGTAGGCACGGGCGGCGTCACCGAGTGGCTGATCGCCGACCAGCACCACCATGGCCACGCTGTCGGAGGTGAATTCGCCGAACTTCTGCCCGATCGCCCTGGCCGCCATGACCGCCGGGGCGTCCTGCGGCGACGACGACACCGCATTCTGCTGCCCCACGACCTCGATCTGGGGCACCAGCAGATTCAAGGCCGCCGTCACCGCGATCCAGGCCAGGATGATCGGGACGGCGGCCACCCGGATGATCCGGGCGGTGCGCGAGGGGCCACTGTGCGCGCTCACGCGGACTTGTCCAGGCAGAAGGCTTGCGCGTCGCGTCCCGTCGCGTGATGTTCGGCGGTCACCGTTCCGTTGACCAGAATGCGACACCCCAGTGTCGAGACATCGGCTTGGGCAACGAGATTGGCGAAGACACCCGGATCGGTGGTGCTCACCGACACCGACCACGGCAACTCGGCGAAGGTTGCCTCACGGGTGCGTCCGTCGACGTCGAGGTAGCTCACCGAACCAGAGGCCCCCCGCGGCCCGACGACCTCGTAGGTGACCGTCTTTCGGTTGAACGCCACGATGGCGTCCGCCCCTGTGCCGCCGGCCGGGAGGTCCGAGCCGAAGAAGCCGCGCAGACGCGACACCACGACCGTGGCGACCATGACGGCCACCACGACGATCAGCACGACCCAGAACCGTTTCACCGCTTGGGCTATCGATGTCATGTTCACCTTCCACTCCTAGGTGCCTGATGGTGGCCGCACGGCGGACGACGTCGTCGACCGTGGGCCTGACGGCGCCGAATGGCCGCGACTGTCGCCAAGAGACCCACGCTCGGCGGAACTATCGTCTCAGGTATACCCTACGGGGTATGGTATAAAGAAATCATGACCACGAACAACGTCGGCGCACCGGGGCCCCGGGCCCATGCCAGCGCCGACATCGAAGCCACCCTGAACCGGCTGCGCCGAGCCCACGGCCAGCTCGCCGGCGTGATCGGGATGATCGAGCAGGGCCGCGACTGCAAGGACGTCGTCACCCAGCTCGCGGCGGTCTCGAAGGCCCTCGACCGGGCGGGCTTCAAGATCATCGCGACCGGTCTGCGCGATTGTCTGGACCAGCCGACCGCCGGAGCCGACGGCACTCCCACGATGACCGTCGACCAGCTGGAGAAGTTGTTCCTCAGCTTGGCCTGACACCAACCCGAGCACCCTAGGAAGGGAAGTACGACGATGACCAAATACGACGACGGAGCGAATCCCCGAATCCCCTCGGTGACGATGTGGTTCGACCCGGTGTGTCCCTTCTCGTGGAACACCGCCCGCTGGCTCGTCAAGGCCGGTAGCGCAATCGGTTTCGACGTCGACTGGCAGCTGGCGAACCTGGCCGTTCTCAACGAGGGTCGCGAACTCCCGCCGCCGCAGCAGGCGCGCATGGTCGACTCGAGGCGCATCGGCCGGCTCATGGCCGCCGTCCACCGCGAAAGGGGATCGGCGGGCCTGTCCGCTGCCTACTTCACCTTCGGCGAGCACTACTTCGACTCGTCGCCCGGGGTCGTCGACGACGCACTGGTCGAGAAGGTGCTCGCCGAGGCCCGGGCCGACGGGGTTTCGGCCGCCGCGCTGACGGACTCGTCCCTCGACGAGCTGGTGGCGAAGTCCCACGCCGCCGGGCAAGCCGCACTCGGCGAGACCGGCGGCAGTCCCATCGTCTCCGTCGACGGGCATGCCTTCTTTGGACCGGTCCTGACCTCCGTGCCCACCCACGACCAGACGGCCCCGCTGTTCGAAGCCCTTGCCACCCTGGCGGCCACCAGCTCGTTCACCCAGCTGCAGCGGCCTCGCCCGGCCCACGACTAGAGGACGACGACCATGTGTCATGCCGTGACGTGCCGCACCTGCGGAAGGACCACCTGGTCGGGATGTGGCCGCCACGTGGACGCGGTGAAGCGGGGGATACCCGCCGCCCAGTGGTGCGGCGGACACCCCGAGACCCAAGCTTCGACACCCCGCCGAAGCCCTTTCTGGAAGAGGTAGGAACATGACGGTCGACAAGCAGCTGGTCATCCTGGGCGCCGGGATCGGTGGCCTCAGCGTCCTGAAGGAACTCGCCGACACCGGCGTCTCGATGGACGGGGTGGACGTCACCATCGTCGACGAGGACTTCTCGCACTTCCTCGGCTTCACGTTGCCCTGGGTGATGCGTGGATGGCGCGGCGAGGACAGTGTTCCGATCCGGCCCAATGCCGAAGCACTTCGCGGCGTCAAGACCGTCACCGGCTCCATTCGCGGCGTCGACGCCGAGCGGCGCACCGTCACGCTCGCAGACTCGACCGTCATCGCCTTCGACGCGCTGGTGATCGCCACCGGTGCCCGCAATGCGGTCGACTCGGTCCCCGGGCTGCAACGTGCGCTCGACGGTGGCACGGCCGTGCACTACTACAGTGCCGCTGCCGCCGCGGACGCACACCGAGCCCTGCGGAGCTTCACCGGCGGAAAGTTGATGTTCCTCGTCACCTCCGCCCCCTATCGCTGCCCGGTCGCCCCGTACGAGGGGGCACTCCTGGCATCAGACTTGCTGAAGGACAACGGGTCTCGTGGCGGTACGACGATCGACGTGTACAGCCCCGAGAAGCAGCCCATGCCCTCGGCAGGCCCCTTCGCCGGTCAGGAACTCATCACGATGCTGGCCGGCCACGGCATCGAGTTCCACGGCGAGCGCAGCGTGGCCAGCGTCGACGGCGACCGTCGCCGCGTCGACTTCGCCGACGGTTCGACGGCCGAATTCGACCTCCTCGTCTTCGTTCCGCCACATGCGCCCGCCGTCACCCTCGACGGGGATGGCTGGATCACCGTCGACGCGGCCACCATGCAGACCGCGCACCCGGGGATCTTCGCGATCGGCGACGCGACGACCGTCACCTCGCCTTCGGGGCGGCCGCTTCCCAAGGCGGCAATCTTCGCCAAGAACGGTGCGGCCGCAGCAGCGCAGAACGTCTTGCAGTATCTCGGCAAGGCCGACCACACCAATGCCATCTCCGGTGAGGGCTACTGCTTCGTCGATGCCGGATCGCACACCTCGGCGCAGGGCAAGGGCGACTTCTTCGGTCTCCCCCACCCCGCGATCCACCTGACGCCGCCGTCGGTGCAACTCCACCGCGACAAGCAGCAGGAAGAGGACGACTGGCGGGCGCTCTGGGAGAGCGCACCGGCGATCGCCCGCTGACCCGGCCACCACACCCGCTAGCGTCAGGGGTGTGGAGGCCACGGGGGTCTCGCGGATCGGCGACCAGTCGGACCGCGGTGGAGACAGGGCACGATGAGACAAACGGACGTTCTGATAGTCGGGGCTGGGCCGGCAGGTCTCGCCGTCGCGGGCGCCTGCGCGCGGCTCGGACTGACGACCGCGTTGGTCGACCCCGCACCAGAACGGCCGTGGACGGCAACCTACGGCATGTGGAGCGAGGAATTGCCGGTCGACCTGCCGCCGTCGGTGGTCGCCGCCCGCGCCGCCGGTCGCGCGATCGCCGTGTCGGAGCACCAGTTGGGTTGGGAATACGCCGTTCTCGACGTGCCCGCGCTCCAGGAACATCTCTTCGACGGTCTGGTCGGCGCACGCGTCCACGCCGGACGCGTGGTCGGGTCGCCCGAGGCTGGTGTCGTCGCCCTGGCCGACGGGTCGTACCTGAGGGCCTCGGTCGTCGTCGACGCCGGCGGTGGTGCGCGACCGTTGGATCGGACCACGGCGCGCCGGCCGGCGGCGGCCCAGACCGCCTACGGCGTGGTCGTCGACGCTGACGCCGCCGCACCGTTCGTCAAGCCCGGCGACGCGCTGTTCATGGACTGGCGCGCAGACCATGGCGAGACGGGTTGGCCGACGTTCCTCTACGTGATCCCGCTCGGCGGCGGTTCCGTGCTGATGGAGGAGACCTCGCTGGCACGCCGGCCGGGTCTGCCGCTGTCGACGCTGCGCCGGCGACTGCACGCGCGGCTGGAACGTCACGGGGTTCGGCCGCCGAAGGACGCACGCGACGAACGGGTTTCGTTTCGGGTGGACCACCCGCGACACCGCGGGCCCGCGACGCTCGGCTTCGGTGCGGCCGCCCCGCTCATCCACCCCGCGACCGGTTTCAGCCTGGCGGCCTCGCTTCGGCTCGCGCCGCAGGTGGCAGGCGCCGTTGCCGCGCATCTGCCGGACGACCCCCGCGCGGCGCTGGCGGCCGCGCGAAGGACGGTCTGGCCGTTCGACGCCCGCGTGGTCCACCACGTCCGACGAATCGGATTGGAGTCGCTGCTACGCATGCCTCCGGCCGACGTGCCGGGCTTCTTCGAGCAGTTCTTCGCCCTTCCGGACGCGCACCGCTGGACCTACCTCACCGCGCGCGACGACGTCCGCGGCATCGTGGCCGCGATGAACTGTCTCTTCCGGACCTCGAACGGAGGCCTGCGTCGGCATCTCGTCACCTCGGCCTTGCTGCCCGCGGTGACCAGCAACGACGCCCCCTCCGCAGAGGGGATTCGCCGCTAGCCCTACTCGAAGATCTTGCCGGGGTTGAGGATTCCCGCCGGATCGAGGGCGTGCTTGATCGCCCGGTGCATCCCCATCACCGCCGGCGACAACTCGTTCACCAGGCCGCCGCGCTTGAGCAAGCCCACACCATGCTCCCCGGTGATCGTGCCGCCGAGGGCCAACGCCGCCTCGAGGATTCCGTCGAAGGCGGCATGGATGCGCGGCCACAGGTCGGCGTCGTCGTCCGGCGGACCGATGATGAGCGGGTGCAGGTTGCCGTCGCCCGCATGCGCGATGTTCGCGATCTGCACGTCGTGACGAGCCGCCAGCGCTTCGATGCGGGCCAGCATCTCCGGAACGTGCTCCTTCGGCACGCACACGTCCTCGGTGATCACCGGCCCCAGCCGCTCGAGCGCCGGATAGGCCAGGCGACGAGCCGCGAACAAGGCGTCGCCCTCGGCGGGGTCGCTCGACCGTTCCGCCCAGGTCGCACCGTTGGCACGGAAGTGCTCGACGATCTCGTCGGCCAGTGCGGTGCCGGTGGGCTCGGGGTCGTCCACGCGTGCGAGCAGCAGTACGTCGCCCGCGTCGGTGAGGCCCATGTGCTTCCAATCGTCCACGGCGCGAAGGCAATACCGGTCCATCAGCTCCAACGCCGACGGGGTGATGCCGGCCTCGCCGACAGCGCGCACCGCGTGGCCGGCGGCGACCAGCGAGGGGAAGAAACCCGCCACCGTGATGGCCGCACTCGGCAAGCTGCGGAGCCGGACGGTGATCTCGGTGACGATGCCCAAGGTGCCCTCGGACCCGACGAGCAGACTGACCAGGTCGTACCCGGCAACGCCCTTGGCCGTCCGGTGCCCGATGCGCACCACCTCAGCCGAACCGGTCACCACCTCGAGCTCGAGCACGTATTCGCGGGTGACGCCGTACTTGACGCAACACACTCCACCGGCATTCGTCGCGACGTTGCCGCCGAGGGTGGACCACGGCGAGCTCGCGGGGTCGGGTGGATACCAGAGCCCATGCTCGGCCACCGCGGCGCGAAGGTCGTCGTTGACCACGCCCGGCTGGACCACCGCCAGACGTTCCAACGGGTCGATCGCCAGGATCTCCGACATGGCCTCCAGGGAGAGCACCACGCAGCCGTCGACGGCGTTGGCGCCACCGGAGAGCCCGGTCCCCGCACCGCGAGCCACGACGGGAGTGCGGTGCCGCAGACAGATCTCGACGACCCGCCGGACCTCCTCGGTGCTGCGGACGCGGACGACGGCCGCCGCCTCGCCGGCCACCGCCCCGGCCGCCTGGTCCCGGCTGAGGCTGCGCGCCACGTCGGGGTCGGTCACGACCCGGCCCGGTGGCAGTGCGGCCTCGAGGTCACCGACCACGGTCTCGGCGGCGGTGGCCAGTGGCTGGGCCGGTGGCGTCATGCGGGACCTCCAAAGCCTAGGGGCGACTCTCGGTCGAGGTTAGTCCCGCGATCAGCGCAGCAGGCTCCGGCCGGGTCGCCCGCGCCGCGGATATCCGCGGCGTAGCCGGTCGAGGACACCGCTGCAGGACCGCGCGACCGCCGCGCCGACCAGCAACCCCACCGCGATGGCGCAGACCACCGTCACCACTCCGAAGGCGTTCGCCCCGCCACCGTCGGGATTGGTGACCAGGGTCGTGGTGGACAGCAGGCCGAGGCTGCCGGGGACCAGCAGCCAGAACGCGGGCAGGAAGACCACCAGCCGGGGCAGGTTGGGGCGCACCGCCTCCACCAGCGAGGACCCCAACGTGGCGGCGACGGCACCGAGGAAGCTGCCCAACGGTGCGCCGCCCACGTGCTGCCCGAAGCCCTGGGCCGCGAAGGCCAGCATCAGGACCACCGTGATCCACGGCAGCAGCCGCACCGGCGGGCTCTCAAGGACACCGATCCCGACGCTGATGAGGATCAGCCCCAGCGGCGCGGCCCACCAGCCAAGCGTGTCGACCCGCAGATTGGTCAATTCGCCTGCGGGCACGGTGATTACGTGACTGGCGGCGACGATTCCCAGGGTGAACAGAAGCAGCTGCACCAGTCCGAACGTCAACCGCGACGCTCCGGCCACCATGTCGCCCGCGGCCAGCTCCGACATCGCGGTGACGATCAGTGCGCCGGGTAGCAGGACGGCCAGCGGCGGCAGCAGGGTGCGCAGCGGTCCTTCCAGGAGGTCGGCGTTGGCGGCGGCGAAGACTCCGCACGCCAACACGAACGCCGCCAGCGTCGGCAGCAGCGTGGCGACGAGGCCGAACCGCTGCCCGAGCCGAAACAGGACGACCACCACCACCGCGCCGACGGCGGCGAAGGCGACGTTGGGACCGCCGGGCTGCAGGATCAGCGCAATGCCGGTGGCGATCGCGATCCAGCCGAGGTTGGCCATCCATTGCGGGTATCGAGGGGGACGCCCACGCAGCTCGCGTAGTTCCGCGGTGGCCTCGGAGACGGTGAGGGCTGACTGCGACAGCCGGTGACGGATCGACCGCACCTCAGCGGCCTGGTCGAGCCGCAGTCCACCCTGGACCGATTCGAACGTGGCGGGCAGCCCGCTGGCCAGGTTCAGGAAGACACCGGTGGGCGACGCCGCGATCTGGACGTCGGGGAATCCCAGCGCGGTGCTCACCTCGGCGAGCTCGTCCTCCACGTCGCTGACCGGCTGCCCGGTGGCCACCATCGCGGCGCCGAGGTAGGCCAGCAGGGCTCGGACGGCGTCGTCGTCTTCGGACACGGGGTCACTCTGCCAGGTGGGGCCCCGATCACCGCCTACGTCAGCACGGACGCCGGCGACGCGGTCAGCGCCACGGCGTCGGTGATCGTGGGCAGCGCGACCTGCAGGCTGGACACCGTCAGCGCGCCGAACGCGCCCAGGTTCTCGTAGTTCGCCGTCGAGGCGACCAGTTGCAACGTCAGCGACTGGCCCGGCCTCAGCGTCTGAGCCACCTGTTCCATCGGGATGACGATGGTGTGCGTCTGACCGTCGAGCGTCACCGGAATCGGCGTCGCCTGGTTCCCGAGGACCGCACCGGTCGAGTCGTCGACCAGTTGGGCGAAGACGTGCCTGCTCGTTCCCGTGCCGGAGTAGGTCAGGCTCAATTGCGGTGCGCCGACGACGTACGTCGTCGTCGTCACCGCGGGGATGGCGACGTTGAAGGCGTTGAGCGCGTTGGTCGCCCCGATGGGCAGCACGCCGAGCAACGGTCCCGAACCGCCGATCAGGGGAACCAGCGGCAACACTCCCGATTGGCCGCTGGCGGCGATGATCGGCTCCCCCGCCGCCGATGGATAGGTGTTCGACGAGTAGTACTGCCCGCGTTGGTCCACCCACTCGAACTTCGGCCCGGTCGACACGTCCTGGCCCTTGACGTACCGCGCCAGCCAGGCCAGGGTCGCGTCGGTGACGACCTGGCCGTCGGTGGGATCGAACAGGTTGTTCGTGCAGAGACCGTGCCCGCCGCAGAACCACAGCATCTTCGTCGGGACGCCGGCGCCGAGCGCCGCCGCGTTGTCCTGGGCCTCCTGCAGCGAGAACAGGGTGTCGACGGTGCCCTGGATGATCAACGTCGGCGCGGTCACGCTGCCGAGCAGGGCGGCGGGTCCGCGCTGTGCGAGCAGGGCCTGCTGCGCGTCGGTGAGCACGCCGGTGAGGTCACCCTGGATCGCGGCGGGATAGATCTCCGGATTGGGCCGGGCGCCGGTCAGCAGGAGCGCGGCCGTGAGCAGGGTGCCCCAGCCGCTCTTGAACGCGTCGCTCTTGTACAGCGACGTGTTCAGGGTGTTCCAGGAGATGCTGGGCACGATGGCGTCGACCCGGTGGTCGGTGGCCGCGGTGACCCACTGGATGCCGCCGCCGTAGGACGCGCCGACCATGCCCAGCCGGGGATCACCGGGGGAATCGAGTTGCGCCTCGGGTTGGGTGGCCAGCCAGCTGATGATGGCCGACACGTCCTTGGCCTCGTAGTCCGCCGAGTCCAGTTCGAGCACCCCGCCCGAGCGGTACTCGCCGCGCGGATCCCAGGTGACCACGTTGTACCCGGCATGGCGCAGCGTGCCGACGCCCACCGCGCCGAGGGCATCGGTCAGGATGCCGTCCAGGGGTGTGACTTCGAGGCTCGTCGAGCCGGGCATTCCGAGTCCGGGGCCCTCGAGGATGGTCGGCGCGACACCCTTGGCCGGCAACCCGCTGGCCGGCATGAAGTGGACGTAGATCTGCGTGCCGTCGAAGGACGTGATCATCACGTCGCGGGGTACGGGCGCGCCCGGGGTTCCGGCCTGCACCGGGTAGCCGATCAACGGGTGGATGATGTCGCCGACGATCGGGATCAGGTGGATGGCGGCCACGACCGGCGTCACGAAGACCGGTCCGATCACCGGAATCTGCTGCAGCCACGCCAGCGGAGGCGTCTGGATCACCGCGACGGGCGGCGTGGCGGCGGTGACGGCTGCGTCGGTCGCCGTGGCCGGGGTCGTGGGAGCCAGCGTCTCCTTGCGCGCCGCCGCGGCCAACGTCCACGCCGCGGGCGAATCCGGGGGTGTCGCAGGCGACCCGCCGGTGAGTGGGCCGGCCGCACCGGCGGTGACCGCCGCGGTGGTGGCGTCGTGCGCCACCGGGGTCACGGCCGACGGCGTGGGCGTGGACGTCTTTGGAACCGTGGCCTGCTGAGACTCGTCGACCGCCGGGCCGGAGTCGGCGTCCGTCTCCGCTGCGGCGACCGGCTCGGCCGACGGAGTGTCCTTCGTCGGAGTGTCCGTCGACTGCGGTGTCTTCGTGGCCCGCGGTGACTCCTCCTCGACCGGCGATGCCGTCGTGCTCGCGGAGGTCTTGGCATCGGGCTTCTCCGACGCCGCGGCGGAGCCGGCGGTCGTCGAGGGAGAGCCCCGGTGCGGCGTGCTCGTGATCGTGACGGTTCCCGCGGGCTTCGCCGTCGTGACCTTCGCCGCTGTGTCGACGCCGTCGTGCGCCGCCGCGGAATTGGTCGTCTGGCCGGGCGACGAGTCCGAGGTCGACTTGCTCGACGACTCGCTCGACGACGACTTACTCGTCGACGACGGAGAATCCGCCGAAGTCGACTGTCCTGTCGTATCTGCCGAGGCGATGCCGCACCCCAAACCGATGGCCGCTCCGATTCCCAACGCCGCGGCCAAGCCGCCGATCCGACCTACGTGTGCTGATGCCCCCATGCGCCGACTGAACCCCGATCGCGACCGTGTCGTTGAGTGGTACGTACCGCAGGGGACGCTAGCCGCCTCCGCGCGTTGGTGAAGCTGCTTCGGCGAAGAAAGCTGCCGCGTCCCAATTGGGCTCGTGGCGAACCCCTTTGACACGCTCGGCCTGACAGCAGTCGCACAGCACCGCGCGCGACCTCGCGTCGAGGGCCCGAACTTGACACTGCATCGAATAGATTCGACACTGTGTCGAGTAACGTCAACACCCTCTCGACCCCCTTGGAGGCAATCCGTGACGACCTTCTTCATCACCGGAGTGAGCAGCGGTCTGGGCCGCGCCATCGCCGTAGGCGCACTCGGCGCCGGTCACGACGTGGTCGGCACGGTGCGTCGACCGGAGGACACCGCGGCGTTCGAGTCCCTGTCGCCGGGGCACGCGTGGGCGCGACTGCTCGACGTGACCGACGACGCGGCCGTCGAGCGGACCGTGGCCGACGTCGAGTCGACCGTGGGACCGATCGACGTCGTGATCGCGAACGCGGGCTACGGCCTCGAGGGCACCTTCGAGGAGACGCCACTGGCCGAGGTCCGGGCGCAGTTCGCCACCAACGTCTTTGGCGTCGCCGCGACGTTGCGGGCCGCGCTGCCCTTCATGCGACGGCGGCGCTCCGGGCACCTGATGGCGGTGACGTCGATGGGTGGCCTCATGGCCGTTCCCGGGATGTCTGCCTACTGCGCAAGCAAGTTCGCCGTCGAGGGCATGCTGGAGAGTCTCGGCAAGGAGGTCGCGTCGTTCGGCATCCACGTCACGGCGATCGAACCCGGATCGTTCCGCACCGATTGGGCCGGCCGCTCGATGACACGTGCCCAGCGCACCATCGCGGACTACGACGAGCTGTTCGAGCCCATTCGGGCCGCCCGAGTGAAGGCGAGCGGCAACCAGCTCGGCAATCCCGCGAAGGCCGCCGACGCCATCCTGTCGATCCTGGCGGAGACCGAGCCACCCAAGCACCTGGTGTTGGGCTCGGACGCGCTGCGGCTGGTCGGCGCCGCACGCACTGCGGTCGACGACGACATTCGGCAGTGGGAGACGCTGTCTCGGAGCACCGATTTCGCCGACGGCGCCCAACTCGCCGCGACGTGAGGTGATTTCGATAGGCTGCTGACGACCAGTCAGCCGTCGCGCCGGACGGCGGCGCCGCGTGAGGAGTCCCCACATGCAGATCGCCATCGTGCTCTACCCCGGGTTCACCGCGCTCGACGTCGTCGGGCCCTACGAGGTGCTGGGACGGCTCCCGGACGCGGAGGTCGTCTTCGTCGCGGAGAACCCCGGCCTCGTCGTCAACGACCTCGGCAGTCTGTCGATCAGCGCCGTCGCGGGCCTCGACGCGGTCACCACGCCCGACGTCGTCGTCATCGGCGGCGGACCGGGCCAGGTGGACCAAATGGCGGACGGCACGCTTCACGACTGGCTGCGTGCCGTCGACGAGACGACGACGTGGACCATGTCGGTCTGTACCGGCTCGCTCATCCTCGCCGCCGCGGGACTGCTCGAGGGCCGCCGCGCGACGACCCATTGGCTCGCGCTGGAGCAACTACGTGAATTCGGTGCCACGCCAACGGCCGAACGCGTCGTCATCGACGGCAAGTACGCGATCGGCGCCGGCGTCTCCGCGGGAATCGACGCCGCCCTCGTGCTGGCCGGCCGCATCGCAGGGGACGACACCGCCCAGGCCGTTCAGCTGGTCATCGAGTACGACCCTCGGCCGCCGTACGCGTCGGGTTCGGTTGCGACGGCACCGGAATCGGTCGTCCGCGACGTCACGCACATGCTCAAGGGGCGACGCTAGCGGCGAGAATGCGGGAGGGCGCGAGGCGTCGATCGGGGTCGACGGCAGCGGCGACGGCCGAAAGACGACTCAGGTCCGGTTGACTCAGTCCGCCAGCGGCCGAACCCCTCCTCCATCCGGGTGTGGGCGCCGGGTTGGGCGGCATTGCCCACCGCGTGCAACAGCAGCGGGCCCGGCACCGCGCTCATCGCTCCGTCCCGAGTGGGTGCGGTGTTGTCCAGGTTGCGCAGCTCCACCATCGCCAACGGCGAGTCGACGTCGGCGGCGATGCTCAGCATGTCTCCTGCCACGGCAAGGCCGCCCTGCCCCAGCCACCTGCCCATGCCCAGTGCGGCAACGGGATTGGGCGGGTCGAGGTGGATCTGCGCGAGCCGCGCCGCGTCGGCCGGCGCCCAACTGCTGTCCACTACGGGGTGCGGTGCCGCGCGCAGTGCGTCCAGCAGCGGGGTGGCCGCCGCCGCGCCCTCCGGTGACGCAAAGGACAGGTGCACGACCGGAACCCCCCGCAATGCCTGGGGAAACGCGGGGGCACCCGGTGGGGTGTGCAGCACGCTGAGACTGGTCGACAGCGCCTCGCCGACCCGCGCCATGGCATCGGCCCACGCGTCGACGACCGCTGCGAGCGCGTCGACGCTCCACAGCTGGTATCCGGCCCAGAGCTCCAGTGGCTCAACCAGTTCCATGGTGAGCGTGGTGGCCACGCCGACCCCTCCCCCGCCCCGGTACGCCCACAGCGCCTCTCGGTCGACGAGGTCGGGGGCGTCCTCCGTCGCCCGCCTCGTCTGCCCGTAGCCGTCGACGTAGTCGACCGCCAGCACTGCCGAACTCGCCATGCCGTGCGGGCGGGTCAGGTATCCCACCCCGCCACCGAACGTGTAGCCGGCGACGCAGACCGTGGGCGAGGACCCGGCCAGTCCAAGCAGACCGTCACGCTCGGCCACCGCGTTCACCGCCGACCACGTCGCGCCGGCACCCGCGCGGGCCGTCCGCCCGCCGACCTTCACAGAGGTCAGACCGGACGTGTCCACCAGCAGGTGGTCCGCGCCGATCGGGGCGCCCGCACCGTGCCCGCTGGCCTGAACCGCGACGCGCAGATCACGTCCTGCGGCCCACCGAACGGCGTCGGCGACGTCGGCGGCGCTGCGGGGACGCGCCACCATGGCTGGCTTCTGCGCCACCGTGGCGTTGTGCGGAGTCGTCGCGGCGAGATAGGGGGCACTGCCCGGAGGGAACACGAGATCGTCTCGCACGGCGGTCGTTTCCGTTCCTTGGGTGCGACGACCTCCTCAGGAGAGGAGCAGGAGGGCTGCGGTCACGAGCATGACCGCGGCCGTTGCTCCGTGGACGCCGTAGGCCGTCGACTTGGCACCGCCGCTGCGGAGCACGATCGCGGCGTCGGCGAGCGGAATGATGGTCGCCGCCAGGACGAACCATCCGAGGAGGTGGGTGGCACCCGCAGTCATCAGGATGATCACGAAGAATCCCGAGGCGATGTCGCGAACCCCCTTGACGCTGAGATACGCGCGGTCTTCTCGTCGGTCGACGTCGGCGGGCACGCCGTAGCCGACAGCCGCGACGCCGGGCGCCACCAGGAAGCGGGCGCCGAGGAAGATGATCGCGGCGGCGATGACACCGGCGAGGACATAGCCGATGGTGATGGTGACGGTCATGGTGAACGCTCCTGGGTGCTCAGTGAACGGGTGAGAACGACGTCGGCCCAAGCAGAGTCGTCTGAACGTCGACGATGTCGTCGACGTCGAAGCCCGCCATGTCGGCGGCGAAATCGGTGCTGGCCATGATCAGCCGGGTGAGCTCGTCGGGGTTGGCTCCCGGTGGATAGCCGACGAGTGCGACGAGTCGATTCCGGTCGCCGCCGGATTCGGTCCACACTCCGCGCGTGGTCACCCCGAACGTGGCGAAGGTGGCGAGGTGACGAGCCCAGTGAACCGTCGCGTACCGCCGAAGCGCGTCGGGCGAGCGCAGTGTGTAGATCCTGAGTTGGAGCATCGTCGCCTCCTGGTGGATGGCCCCGAGGCGAACCGCCTCCAGGTGTTAGCAACGCTAGCGATAGCGCTACACGGTGTCAATAGCAGTGCTAGCACTTCTAGCCATGATACTTTGGGCCATGGCCATCGAGGATCGTCGAGAGCGGGAGCGAGCCGCCCGCCGGGACCTGATCGTCGCCACGGCTCGCAGGCTGGCCGAGGCAGAGGGCTGGGAAGCCGTGACCACGCGGCGACTGTCCACCGAGATCGAGTACAGCCAACCGGTTCTGTACAAGCATTTCAGCGGCATGGAGCAGATCGCCGAAGCCGTCGCAGTCGACGGTTTCGGAGAACTCGCCGACGCCCTGCGGGCGGCCAACTCGGGTGCCGGTGCGGCCGGCGACGCGCTCGGTCGAGTCGCACACGCCTATCTCGCCTTCGCCCAGGATCATTCGGCGGTATACGACGCAATGTTCCTGCGCGCAACCACCTTGCAGTTCGCCGCCGACGACACCCCGTCCCAATTGAGCGCGGCATTCGCGGCGCTGGACGAGGCGGTCGACGACGCCGCGGGCGGTCGAGGTACCGACACCCTGACGGAGGTGTTCTGGGCCGCGTTGCACGGCCTGGTGATCCTCACCCGGACGGGACGGCTGCGCTCCGGCCACGAGGCGGCGCGACTGCAATTACTCGTCGACCAGTTCACCCGCACCTGACGGCGCGTTCGCACCCGACACGGCCAACACTCGTTACAGCTTCACCATCCGTCACATTGATAACATCGCCCCATGCTGGACACGCCGGGGGCTACCGGTCCTCGGCCACCGCGTGGGGTGTCCCGTCGGGACGCGCTGCGCTACGCCACCGCGGCGTCGGCACTGGCGGGGCTCGGAGTTGCGGCGAGTGCCGGCGCTCCCACGGCGTCCGCAGCCGCTCCCACGTTGATCGACTTTGCGATGCGCCAGATTCCGGCCCGTGACATTCGTGCCGCCGGGCACGCCGGGGTGATCAACTACGTCTCGACGTCGCGCCCCGGCTCGTCCTTCGGCGCGAAGCCGATCACCCTGCCCTACGCCCAGTCGTTGACCGCCGCCGGACTCGTGATCGTCAGCAACTACCAGTACGGCAAACCGGGCGGGACGGCACCGTCGGACTTCACCCGGGGATACCCGGGTGGGATCTCCGATGCTCGGACCGCCTGGCAGCTGCACACCGCGGCCGGCGGCGGCCAGAGCGCACCCGTCTTCTTCAGCGTCGACGACGACATCGACCGGGACACCTGGAACACGTTGGCCTTGCCGTGGTTTCGTGGCATCAACGCCGTCATCGGCGTGCAACGGACCGGCATCTACGCAGGCATCAACCCCTGCCAGTGGGCGGCAGCCGACGGCGTCATCGGCAACTCGCGGTCACCCGGCCACGTGTGGGCCTGGCAGACCCGGTCCTGGTCCCGCGGTCAGATCTACCCCGCCGCCGTCCTCTACCAGCGCATCGTGAGCACCGCGACGAACCCGGGCCCCGTCGTCGGCGGACTCGAAGTCGACGTCAACGACGTCCTGGCTCAGGATTGCGGCCAGTGGAACCTGCATCCGTGAGGTCGGCACCGGCGCCTCGGTGAGGAATCGGCCGGCAGCTCCCGAGGGCGCCCCTTATAGACTTCGCCGATGACGAGCACCGATCCGGTCGACGAGCACCGCGACACCGGGGACCCCGCCCCGGTGGCGCGCGAGGTTCCGCGTGACACGCCGACCGGTGTGGACCTCGAGAAGGTGATCGCCAAAAGAGTTCGCGCGCTTCGTCGTTCGACCGGACTCTCGGTGGGCGACATGGCCGCCAAGGTCGGCATCTCCAAGGCCATGCTGTCGAAGATCGAGAATGCCCAGACGTCGTGCAGCCTCAACACGCTGGCCCGACTGGCCTCCGGCCTCGACGTCCCCGTCACGTCCCTGTTCCGTGGTGCCGACACCGAGCGCGAAGCCGTGTTCGTGGAGTCGGGCCACGGCGCGGTGATCGTCGGGCGCGGAACGCGTATCGGACACCACTACGAACTGCTGGGTGCCCTTCGGGGACAACACAAGCGGCTCGAGCCGGTCCTGGTGACCTTGACTAATGCCAGCGAGGTGTTTCCGCTCTTCCAGCACGCCGGCACCGAGATGCTGTACATGCTCGAGGGCGTGATGGTCTACGGACACGGCGAGTCCGAGTACACGCTGCGGCCGGGAGATTCACTGTTGCTCGACGGCGAAGGGTTGCACGGCCCGCACGAGCTCGTCCGCCTACCCATCAGATTCCTGGCCATCACGGCCTATCCAGACGACTCGGACTCCTGACCGGCAGTCCGTCGAGGTCACCGGCACCGCGCCGAGGCCGATCGCCACGATCAACCCTGCTGGCGAGCGGAGAGCAGGCATAGCCAGAAGAAACACGTCGTAGCACCGGGAAACGGCATCGACCCGGACGTAGCCATCGACGCCGAGATGCGCACCAGTATGTCTAATGCTAGATTACGACGATTCCTACAGGGAAACAGGCGGTGCGTCGGTAGCCGACCGTCTGGACCACTCGACACCACGAGGATCGTCACGTGCCGGACACCACCACCTTCCTGATCGTCGGGGGCGGTCTCGAAGGACTCGCCATTGCCTACTCGCTCGCCGATCGCGGCGAGACCGACGTCCTGGTGCTCGAACGCGACACCCTGTGCTCGGGGATGACCGCCAAGTCCAGCGGAGTGGTGCGCTGCCACTACGGCACGCCCTCGCTGGCCGCCATGTCGTGGTACGGCGTCGACGTGTTCACCCGCGCCACCGAGCTCTTTGGCGACGACCTGTCATTTCGCCAGTGCGGCTACCTGGTCGGCGTCGGCCAGAACAACGTCAAGCCCCTCGAGGCCACCGTCGCGATGATGCAGGGATTGGGCATCACCACCGACTTCGTCGACCACGACACCGTTGCCGACCTGTGGCCGGGACTGCATCTCGACGACTTCGCCCTCTTCGCCTACGAACCGCTCGGCGGACGCGGAGAGGCGTACATGACGGGCATGGCCTACGCGGCGACCGCCCGCAAGATGGGCGTCACCATCCGCCAGGGCACGTCGGTCACCAAGCTGCTGACCGACGACCACGGATCGGTGTACGGCGTGGTGGTGGCCGACGGGTCGCAGATCCACGCCGACCACGTCATCCTCGCCAACGGGCCCTGGGCGCCCACCCTCGCAGCCGACGTCGGGGTCGACCTGGACGTCAAGGCGCAGCGGGCCCAGCTGGTGCTCGTCGATCAGGGCGCTCCGACCCCGGAGGTGCCCGTGCTGTCCGATCTCGCCGGACTTCAATACATCTGCCGCGAACCCAATGGCGAACTGCTGGTGGGTAATTCCGACCACCAGACCCCGGAGTCGATCGACCCGGATCGGTACGTCAACCGGGCCGACGACTCCACGATCGAGAAGAACATCCTCAAACTCGGCCACCGACTGCCCGACATGCCCGACCCGCGAATCACGAGTTCCTATGTCGGTGCCTACGACGTCACCCCCGACTACAACCCCATCATCGGCCCCTCCCCCGTCGACGGGCTGTTCCTCGCGACCGGATTCTCCGGCCACGGATTCAAGATCTCGCCCGCGGTGGGCAAGCTCGTCGCCGATCTGCTGGTCGACGGGGAGACCTCGTTGCCGAACGTCAACGCCGACGACTTCCGGTACTCGCGGTTCGCCGAAGGCGACTTGCTGTTCAGCCTCCATCCCTACGAGGGCGCAGGAGAAATGCGATGACCCATACCGACGTCAACCTCGACGAGTTCGAGACACGGAATCCCGCAACGGTTTCGACGACCACGACCGGGACCGGAGAGCAGCCGGCCACCCTGTCCGAGGTGGCGCACGCCAGCGGCACCACCTTCATCCTCGCCCTCTTCGTGACGCTGTCCGGCAAGCCGTGCGCCAAACTCGTTCCCATTCAAGCGGTCGAGCAACTCGCAGCCGACGGCGTCGGGTTCGCCGGGTATGCCGCGGGCTACATGGGCCAGGAGCCCAAGGACTCCGATCTGGTGGCGATGGCCGACGTCACGTCGTTCACCCCGATCCCGTTCATCAAGCCGGGGCTGGCGATCGTGCACTGCGATCCGCACGTCGACGGCAAGCCGTGGCCGTTTGCGCCGCGAATCATCCTGCGGGAGCAGCTCCGCAAGGCCGCCGAGCTGGGGTACTCGGTCAACGTCGGCGCCGAGATCGAGTACTTCCTGGTCAACCGCGTCAACGGGGAGCTCGTCACCGCCGACCGCAGTGACACCAGCGCCACGCCCTGCTACGACGCGCGAGACGTCACCCGGATGTACGACCACCTCACCGAGATCTCCGCGGCGATGAACGAACTCGGGTGGGGCAATTACGCCAACGACCACGAGGACGGCAACGGACAGTTCGAGCAGAACTTCGACTACGCCGACGCGATGACCACCGCCGACCGCGTCATCACGCTGCGGTACCTGCTGTCTGTCGTCGCCGAGAAGCGCGGCATGCAGGCGACCTTCATGCCGAAGCCCTTCACCACCCGCACGGGCAGCGGGCTGCACATGCATCTGTCCCTCTGGAACGACGCCGGAGCGGTCTTCCCCGATTCCGGCGACGAGCTGGGGCTCGGGTTGTCCAGGACCGCATACGCCTTCGTCGCGGGCATCCTCGAGCACGCCTGTGCGTTGCAGGGGTTGATCGCACCAACGGTCAACTCCTACAAGCGAACCGGCGCGACGGCGACGACCAGCGGGGCAACCTGGTCGCCGCGGTATGCGACCTATGGCGGCAACGACCGCACGCACTACCTGCGGGTGCCCGACCACAATCGCGTCGAACTGCGGGGCGGTGACGGATCGGCCAACCCGTACCTCGCCGCGGCGGGCGCCGTCGCCGCCGGACTCGACGGGGTGCGCCGCGACCTGCACCCCGGCAAGCCGGGGGTGGGCGACTCCCCCAGCGAGATGCTGCCCATGACGCTCCTGCACGCGATGGACGCCTTCGAGGCCGACTCGGTGCTGACCGCGGCCCTCGACGTCGCCGGTCCCGGTGTCGCCGAGTACTTCGCCAAGTGCAAGCGCCAGGAGTTCTTCGACTGGCACAACACGGTCTCCTCCTGGGAGATCGACCGCTACCTCACCTCGTTCTGACCACTACTTTCTCGAGAGGCATTCCATGTGTGGAATCGTCGGTGTTCATCTGCGGGACGCCACCCTTCATCCCCAGCTGGGTACCCTGCTGTCCGGGATGTTGGACGCGATGTGCGACCGGGGCCCCGACTCGGCCGGCATGGCCGTCTACGGCGACCCGACCTGGTCACCGGAGGGCGAGTCGACCGTCTCGCTTCTCGACTCACCGCTGCCTGCAAGTGAACTCGCGCAGCAGCTCGGCGTCGCACTCTCGGCACCGGTCACCGGGCACGACCTCGACCCGACCATCGTGGTGCACGCGCCCGTGTCGACCGACGCGTTGACCGCCGCGGTTCGCTCAGCCGTGCCGACCGCCCGGATCATCGGATTTGGCGACCACCTGACCGTCCTCAAGGGGATGGGCAATCCGACCGACCTCGCGAACCGCTTCGGTCTGCGTTCGGCCAGCGGCTGGCAGGGTGTCGCCCACACCCGGATGGCCACCGAATCGGCCGTCACGGCAGGGGGTTCACACCCGTTCGCCGTCGGCCCGGATCAGTGCCTGGTGCACAACGGGTCGTTCTCCAATCACATGTCGATCAAGCACGAGCTGGAGCGGGCCGGAGTCACCTTCGACAGCGAGAACGACACCGAGGTGGGGGCGCGGTACGTCGCCAAACAACTCGCCGAGGGAGTCGACCTGGAGAAGTCGCTGCTGATGCTCAACGAGACCTTCGACGGCTTCTACACCCTGCTGGTGTCCACCAGCGACTCCTTCGCGGTGGTCCGCGACGCCATCGCGTGCAAGCCGGCGATCGTCGCCGAAACGGATCGCTGGGTGGCCATGGCGTCGGAGTACCGCGCCCTGGCACAGCTTCCCGGCGTCGACGCCGCCCGCATCTTCGAACCCGAGCCGGAAGAGGTCTACGTATGGCACCGACAGTGAGCACCGCCACCCCCACGGCGAACGGAGTGATCGACCTGCGGACGTCGAGCACCCGCGAGGTCAACGAGTTGCTCAGCTCGCCGGGCGCGCCGACCAGGCTCACCATCACCCATCCCGAGGGCGCGCACGCGCTGGCGTGTGGCCTGGACGCCGACCTGGACGTCACCGTCGACGGTCACGTCGGCTATTACTGCGCCGGCATGAATCAGAAGGCGACCGTGACCGTGACCGGCAACGCGGGGGTCGGCGTCGCGGAGAACATGATGTCGGGACGAGTACACGTCAAGGGTGACGCCTCGCAGTCGGCGGGCGCGACCGCCCACGGAGGCCTACTCGTCGTCGACGGCAATGCGGCTGCGCGCTGCGGGATTTCGATGAAGGGTGTCGACGTCGTCGTGGGCGGCAACGTCGGCCACATGAGCGCCTTCATGGGCCAGGCCGGACGGCTCGTCGTGTGCGGTGACGCCGGCGAAGCGCTGGGCGACTCGATCTACGAGGCCCGGCTCTACGTCCGTGGCACCGTGGCGTCGCTGGGCGCGGATTGCGTCGAGAAGGAGATGCGTGACGAGCATCTCGCCGAGCTGGCGCAGCTGCTCGACGCGGCCGGAATGCGTTATCAGCCAGACGAGTTCACCCGTTACGGCTCAGCCCGCCAGCTCTACAACTTCCACGTCGACAACGCCAGTGCGTACTAGGAGACCCAGGTCATGACGACACCCACACCCCCGACGCAGCTGCGCGAGTCGGCTACCTTCGATCGTGGCGTGATCGCCGAGATCCAGCGCGCCGCGGAGACCGGCATCTACGACATCCGCGGCTGGGGCGCCAAGCGCGCGCTCCCGCATTTCGACGACCTCTTGTTCCTCGGCGCGTCGGTGTCGCGGTACCCTCTCGAGGGTTACCGCGAGAAGTGTGACACCGACGTCGTGCTCGGCGACACGCACGCGAAGTTCCCTCTGCACCTGGACATTCCGATCACCATCGCGGGCATGAGCTTCGGCGCGCTGTCCGGCCAGGCGAAGGAAGCCCTCGGACGTGGCGCCAGTGAGGTGGGCACCTCCACCACCACCGGCGACGGTGGGATGACTCCCGAGGAACGCGGCCAGTCCAAGAACCTCGTCTACCAGTACCTGCCGTCGCGCTACGGCATGAACCCGGTCGACCTTCGCAAGGCCGACGCGATCGAGATCGTCCTCGGACAGGGCGCCAAGCCCGGCGGTGGCGGAATGCTGTTGGGACAGAAGATCACCGACCGGGTGGCCGGGATGCGAACCCTACCCATGGGCGTCGACCAGCGCAGCGCCTGCCGCCATCCCGACTGGACCGGCCCCGACGACCTCGCCATCAAGATCCTCGAGTTGCGCGAGATCACCAACTGGGAGAAGCCGATCTACGTCAAGGTCGGTGCGACCCGGACCTACTACGACGTCAAGCTCGCGGTGAAGGCCGGTGCCGACGTCGTCGTCGTCGACGGCATGCAGGGCGGCACCGCGGCCACCCAGGAGGTGTTCATCGAGCACGTCGGCATTCCGACGCTGGCCGCCATTCCGCAGGCCGTGCAGGCGTTGCAGGAGATGGGCGTGCACCGCTCGGTGCAGTTGATCGTCTCGGGCGGCATCCGCAGCGGCGCCGACGTGGCCAAGGCCATGGCGCTCGGCGCCGATGCCGTCGCCATCGGTACCGCCGCACTGATTGCATTGGGCGACAACAGCCCTCGATTCGCCGAGCAGTACGGCGAGCTGGGGTCGGCGGCGGGTTTCTACGACGACTTTCAGGCCGGACGCGACCCGGCGGGGATCACGACGCAGGATCCGGAGCTCGCGAAGAACCTCGACCCGGTCCAGGGCGGGCGGCGCCTGGCCAACTACCTGCGCGTGTTGACGATGGAGGCACAGACGCTCGCCCGCGCCTGCGGCAAGTCGCATCTGCGCAACCTCGAGCCCGAGGATCTCGTCGCGCTCACGGTGGAGGCGTCGGCGATGGCGCGGGTGCCCCTGGCCGGCACCAACTGGATCCCGGGCCGGTACTGACCCGCGACGCCGCCGGGCGTCGACGTCGCGTTGGGGGCTAGCCCTACCCGCGCGGTCACGACAGCGTCATTGTCGGCTCGCTCCCACGTCGGGATGCTCGATCGTGGGTTGAGCAGTCCTTGCCAGCCCGATGAACACGGTCGACGACGGCGGGAGCATGGCATGGGTACGGCAATTCGCGAGGATCTGGTTCTGTCACACGCGATGGTGACCGCTGACGTGGAGGCGCCCTTCGATCGCGTCGACATCGCGCAATGGCTGAAGACGCTTCCGACACACGAATATCAGAGGTGCGCGCCGGGCGATCACAAGGCCGCCGGCTACACCGTCGACGACGATGGCGCGCCGATGTCGATCAACGTCGAGATGATCGGTACGGGGCTGGTGATTCAGCAGTATCGCTTCGAGGTCGCCGGAGCGCACTACTGCAAGATGGTGTCGTCGTCAGACGTTCTGACCCCGTCCGGATGGACGACGACGCAGGTCGTCTGGGAACTTCGGATGGAGCAACTCGACGGTGACTGGTGCCGCTACACCAACACGGTGACGTCGCATCCCACCGAGCACTTCCTGGACTTCGTCGCCGCGCACGGCCAGACGTTCGCCGAGGCGGCGGCGGCCCGACAGGAGGCCTCGGGACGGCATTGCGAGGTCGAAACGCCCCGCTATGCGGAGAGCATTGCTCGATGGGCCTCCGCTCGCGTCGGCGAGGTCTCCTGACGGCCCGGGAATTGCTTCGACATCGAATGAGTTGCACCTTCCGTAACTGCTTCACGTTCGAAGCATCTGACGAGGAGGGACATCATGAAGGCTGTTCGATTCCACCGCTACGGCGGCAGCGACGTGCTCGCATACGAAGACGCTCCCCGGCCGGTTCCCGGCCCGGGACACGTCCTGGTCGAGGTGAGCGCCACCTCGTTCAACCCGGTCGACGCCGGCATCCGCGGCGGCTACCTCGCCGAGGTGTACTCGGTCAGCTTCCCCCACACCCCAGGGGTGGACGTGGCAGGAACCATCGCCCAGGTCGGCGACGGCGTGACGGGTTGGCACGTGGGTGACGCAGTGGTCGCGTTCCTGCCGCTCGACGCCGACGGCGCCGCCGCGGAGTATGCGATCGCACCGGCGGCCGCACTTGCCGCCGCACCGACGTCGGTGGACCTGGCCGATGCCGCGGCACTCCCCGAAGCCGGGCTGACGGCGTGGCAGTCGCTCTTCGAGATCGCGGGGCTCACCGCGGGCCAATCGGTGTTGGTCAACGGGGCATCCGGCGCGGTCGGTGGCTATGCGGTCCAGCTGGCCAAGCAGGCCGGCGCCGTCGTCACCGCCACCGCCAGGGCGCGTGACGCCGACCGGCTGCGCGACCTCGGCGCCGACCGCATCGTGGACTACGTCGACTACACCCAGTCGCCCCTCGCGGTCCAGGGAGCGCCCTTCGACGTCGTGCTCAACCTGGTGTCCACCACCGACGAGCAGACCGAGGCACTCATCGGGCTCGTCGCCGACGGCGGCTACCACGTCGGCACCATGGTGTTCGGGCCGAAGGAGCCTGCGCGCCAGGTTCGCAGTCAGCGGGTGTTCGTCCGCAGCGACGCCGCGCAACTTGCCGGACTGGTCAGCCGCGTCGACGCCGGACAGCTCCGCATCGAGGTCGCCCACCGGCGCCCCCTCGCCGATGCCGCTGCGGTGCACGCCGATTCCGACGCCGGCCGACTCCACGGCAAGACCATTCTCGTGCCAACCGCTCACTGATCGGCTCTCGTCGCTCACCGGCCCGGGTGGCCGGTGAGCACGACGGCCTGACGCCGAGAACTTCGACGTTGAAGCACTACACTCGCCGCATGGCCGACGCCCTGAACCCCGCCCAACTTCGGGCCTACTTCGCCTTGACCGAGGTGGCCAGCCTCCTGCAATACGCCGTGCGACAGCAGCTGCAGGACGAGGGAGGGCTCAGCTACGTGCAGTTCGAGATCCTGGCCACACTCGCGGACTCGGACCGTGCGCTGACGATGACCGAACTGGCCGACCGCGTGGTGTACAGCCGCTCGGGACTCACCCACCAGGCCGGGCTCCTCGAGAGGGACGGCCTGATCACCCGTTCGACGTCCCCCGACGATCAGCGAGCGACAGTCGTCGACGTCACCGACTCCGGGCGCGCCAGAGTGGCCAAGGTGTTGCCCGGCCACGTCGCCGTCGTGCACGAGTTGCTGTTCGACTCACTCGACGAGGACGACGTGGACACCCTGGGGGACATCATGGTGAACGTCCGCGACCGCTTGCGTTCGCGGCCGCCACGATCGGCGGCGCCGCGCAGCCGATCCCACGCGAGAGGTGCTCAGCGGTGAAGTCTCAGTCCGTCGACGATCTTGTCGACGACCTTGCGTTCGGCCCGTAGCGCCAGTCCGGCGACGTCCAACTCGGCGTGGCGGACCGCCGCCACTGCGGCTCGATTCTCGTCGTCGTGACCGGTGCCAAACAGCGTGGTGGTGAAGATGGCCGGTGTCACGCCACGGTCGACCGCCCGATTGAGAGTGCGGATCAGACGTGCCCTGTCGGCGCCGAACACCATGACGGGTTGGCCGAACATCGGCGCGTAACCGGTTCCGTCGGCGTCCTCGTAGCCCAGCCCGATCGAATCGGCCGCAGTCGCCGCGATCCCGCTGGCGAGGAACGCCGTCACGTTCAGCTTCTGCCACGTCGGGAGATCGTCGTCGAGCACGACCGCGATCTTGGTGCTCTGGCGCCGGCTCATTTCGTCGGTGGCAGGTTTTGCAATCGATAGTTCGCTCATGCCGACAAACGTAGGCAATTCACGGGACGCGGACGATCTCTGCCGAATTTCATTCGGTTTCCGGTGCGATGATGGCGGCGTGGACGAATTGGATGTGGCGATCGTGGCCGCGTTGCAAGCAGATGGTCGACGCAGCAACCGCGACCTCGCCGCGGAGCTGGGGGTCTCACCGTCGACCACGCTGGAGCGGGTCCGCGCGCTGCGCCACAGCGGCGTCCTGGCGGGGGTGCACTTCGTGGTCGACCCCGCGCGCCTCGGCCGGCCCGTGCAGGCGATGATCACCGTCCGGTTGCGTCCTCAGTCCCGCGAGGTGGTGCTCGGTTTTCGGAACTTCGTGACCACGTTGCCGGAGACCCTGCAGGTGTTCGTCACCACCGGGGCGGAGGACGTCCTCGTGCACGTTGCGGTGCCGTCGACCCAGGCACTGCGCGACTTCGTGCTCGACTCGCTGACCAAGCGACGTGAAGTCGCCGGCGTGCGCACGGAGGTGGTCTTCGACCACGAACGAAAGCACGTCGTCCCACCGGTGAGCGGGTAGCGACCGGTCTCGTCCCGCACCTGCCCCTCGGCGGGCGAATCCCAACTCGGCGCCAGCCGATTAGGGTGGAGCGACCGGTGGTTGCAGCGTCGCCTCCATGGTCACGATCTTGTCGGAGGGGACTCATGCGTCAACGGCTGGCGAAACGAGCGATCACGAGAACAGCGGTCGTCTGTCTGGCGGTGCTGCTCGTCAACGGTTGCGAGGCACAGGTCTGGGGGTCGCCCCCGGCCACGCAGGTCGCGCCGGAGGCCCCCCGTCCCGCGGCCCCCGAGACTCCAACCGCCGAGCCGGTTGCCCCTCTCGAGGGACTGGACGCCCGTATCCGCCAAGCCACCGCCGACGCGGCCGCGTCCGGGGCCGACATGGAAACCGTCGTGATGGATCGCGACACCGGACAAGTCTTCTCCAACGGGAACAACGCGCCCTTTCCCATCGCGTCGGTGGTGAAGCTCTTCATCGCCGACGACCTGCTGCTCCAGGTGGCGCAGGGCAAGACGCAACTGTCGGATGCGGACCGCAAGTCACTCGACGTCATGCTGCGGTCATCCGATGACAGTGCGGCCCAGAGCTTCTGGGACCGCAACGGTCGAAATGCCATCATCGGACGCGTCGTCGCCCGGTATGGGTTGACGAGCACGACGGCGCCGTACAACGGCCACTGGGACGTCACGCAAAGCACCGCAGCCGATCTCGTCCGCTACTACGCCAAGCTGTTGGACGGTACCGGTGGGCTTCCCCCCGAACAGGCCACCGTCATCCTGAGCGACCTCGCGCAGTCCACGCCGACCGGAACCGACGGCTATCCGCAGCGGTTTGGCATCCCGGAGGGGCTCTACGCCGAGGCCGTGGCGGTCAAGCAGGGCTGGTTCTGCTGCTGGAGCGGCTCCAACCAGCTGCACGTGTCGACCGGTGCGATCGGACCCGACCGCCGGTATCTGATGGCCATCAGCTCCCTGGACCCCACCAGCGCCGCTGCCGCCCGCGCCAACATGACGCAAGCCGTCAAGACGATGTTCCCGGGCGGGAAGATCTAGGCCGCAACCGGATTCGATCGTCCGACGAGACAGATCTAGTACCCCGACCCGAGCAGGCTCAGCCAGTCGTCGCCGGGCAGGGTCGACATCAGCGTCGGGCAGTAGATGGAGACGGAGAGCCCGGTCAAGATCTTGGACATCCGTGGGGAAGTGCCCTCTTGGGCGGCGAGTGCGGATGCGATCGACGCCATGGTCTCACCGGGTTGCTGGATTGCCGTGCAGATCGAGGTGCCCAGGGATGGTGAGCCGGCCGCCCCCGTGGTCGACGCACCGGTGGATCCGACGGCGTCGAGGACGGGATCCGTCCCGGTGTCGGCGTGCGCCGGCGTCGACGCGGCGGCCGATGCCGCGATGGCGGCCACTGCGACGAGGAAGCCGAGCGTCAGGTGGTGATGGTCGGTGCGACAGGGCATTTCGCTCCTCGAGAGATGGGCTCAGGTGCCTGGCGTGGCGAGGACGCCCGGCACGGCACCGGCAATGTCGCCGGTGACGGACGACAGCGGGTTCGCCGCTGGCGCGGCCATTCCCAGCATGCTTGCGGCGTTGCTCAGAACACTGAGGTCACCGTTTGCCAAGGAAGTCATGAAGTTTGGGCATTGGGTCTGGATCGCCAGACCCGCGACCCCGCCGGCAAGCTGTGATCCCAACCCGCCGTGGCCACTGGCCGTCGTCGCCGTGCTGACGACCTGACTGCCCGGTTGCACCAGCATGGGGCACAGCGACGTGCCGATCTGCGCGATGATCTGGCTGATCGCACCGTTGTTGCCGATCCCGAAGTCGTTGAGTAGCGAAGCGTCTCCCGCGTCGGCCTTGGCCGACGCAGGCAGGGAGATGGCCACCCCGATCATGGCTGTCGTCGACGCGAGGAGGCGCACCGCGATGGCGGTGGACCGTGCGCGCTCTCGGTCGGTCACCGTTCTGAGGCGAAGGGCTGGTGGCAAGGATTCGATGGTCATTCGTGCGCCGTTTCCGTCGTTCGATGGGGTGCGCCGCGGGTGAAGAATTGGTGGCACGCGGATAACGTTCTGCCACGCTGGTCACGTTTGAACCACGAATCGGTCACCGTCTGAAACCTATGGGTGTTGCATGAACTCAACGTCGGCCTCGGGACTGTATGAGCCAGCGGCATTCTCGGTGCCACGCGGGACGCGGCGGCTGACGGTCCAGTCTCTCCGCTCACCCATCCACAGCCGGTGCAAATATTCGACCTAGAAGATGCACATGTGCACGTTGCATGATCCTTCAGCACCAGAATCCCCGACCGCCGCCAGGACGAAGCACCTGAACCCGAAGGACGCGATGACCACCGCAGCACCCGTTACGGAGAACGGCGACGATGCCGTCGGCACCGTGGTCGGCGACCCACCGCCCTCGCGCTGGCCCAGGCCGGCATTGGCCATGCTGCTGCTCGCCACCGCGGCGTTCTGGACGATCGGCCTCAGTCAAAACGGCTGGGGCAATTCGTTCTACGCCGCCGCGGTGCAGGCCGGCACCGATGACTGGAAGGCGTTCCTGTTCGGATCGTCTGACGCGGCGAACACGATCACCGTGGACAAACCGCCTGCCTCGCTGTGGGTGATGGAGATCAGCACACGCGTGTTCGGCGTCGACTCCTGGGCGATCCTGCTCCCCCAGGTCTTGCTCGGCATCGCATCGGTGGCACTCCTATATGCCTCCGTGCGTCGGGTTTTCGGTCCTGCGGCAGGACTGATCGCCGGCGCGGTGCTTGCGCTGACGCCGGTCGCCACGTTGATGTTCCGCTATGACAACCCCGACGCGCTCCTCGTCTTCCTGATGGTGGCCGCGACGTGGGCGCTGCTACGCGGAGTCGAGAGCGGTCGCACGCGGTGGGTCTTGCTGTGCGGCGCCCTGATCGGCGTCGGTTTCCTCACCAAACAGCTGCAGGTCATGCTCATCATGCCGGGCCTCGCGGCCGCATACGTGGTCGCCGCGCCGCCACGGTTGCGGACACGGCTGCTTCAACTGCTGGCCGGGTTGGCGGCGGCGTTGGTCTCCGCCGGTTGGTGGGTGGCGCTCGTCGAACTGTGGCCACGGGCCAATCGCCCCTACATCGGTGGATCCTCCGACAACAGCTTTCTGCAGCTGACGCTTGGCTACAACGGTTTGGGCCGCATCCTCGGTGGCGGAGCGGGCGGCGGGGGCGGACTCCCGGCTCCCCCCGGCGGCGGACCGGACGGTCCCGGTGGCGCGCCGATGTTCGGAACTGCGGGCATCACCCGGATGTTCAGCACCGCCTCGGCCACCCAGATCTCGTGGTTACTGCCCGCCGCCCTGCTGCTCCTCGCCGCCGGACTGGTGCTGTGCGGCCGCACCGCGCGCACCGACCTCACTCGGGCCTCCTACCTCGCCTGGGGCGGCTGGCTCCTGGTCACCGGTCTGGTCTTCAGCTTCATGTCGGGGATCTTCCACGACTACTACACCGTCGCCCTCGCGCCCGGCGTGGCCGCGGTGGCGGGCATCGGCTCGGTACACCTGTGGCGACATCGCGAAATACGTTGGGTGCCGCCGCTGTTGGCACTGTCTGCGGCCACGACGACCGGCTGGGCGTGGGTGTTGCTGGGCAGGTCACCGGACTTCGTTCCCGCCCTGCGCTGGATCGTCTTGGCACTCGGTGCGGCGGCGACGGTGGGGCTTCTGGTCGGCGCCGTCCGGCCGGCGTCGACCAGTGCCGCCGGCAATCTGACGACATGGGCGGCAGGTGTGGCCGTGGCCGCCGCGCTCGCCGGTCCGGTGGCGTTTTGCATCCACACCGTCGGCACGGCGCACACCGGTCCCATCATCGTGGCGGGCCCGTCGATGAACGGGGGGCTGCCCGAGCCCCCAGGCGGCGGGCAGCTACCCGGTCAGGGCACACCGTCCGCGAAGGTGAGCGAGGTGCTCGCCGCCGATGCCGAGAGGTATACCTGGGTCGCCGCGGCGATCGGATCGATCGAGGCATCGGGATACCAACTGGCGACCGGTGACTCGGTGATGCCCATCGGTGGCTTCGCCGGCGCGGACCCGGCGCCGACGGTGCAGCAGTTCCAGCAATACGTCGGCGAGGGACGCATTCACTACTTCCTGGAGTCTCCACACCCGGGAATGCCCGCATTCCCAACGGAATCGGGTGCGAAGTCGGAGTCCAGCCAGATTCGGGACTGGGTCACACAGCACTACACCGCGACGTCGGTGGACGGCGTGACGCTCTACGACCTGACGGTCAGTCCCCACTGATCCGGAGGGACGAGGGGTTCAACCCGGAGCAGGTGGCTGAGAGTCACGGGGGACGACGGGGCGCGCCGGTGGCGGGTGCGGTGGCGGGTGGTCCACCCACCCGTAGTCATCCAGCCACGCCATCATTCGACCGAGCCACCGGCGGATCGTCGCGCCACCTGAGCCGTCGTCCTGCATCACGAGTCCCTTCGGTAGGCGGCCGCGCCGTCGCCGAGCGCGAAGGTTCCACGTGCGGGCTTCAGGATGTACCCGGTCCGGCGCAGGGTGTGGATCATCGGGTCCCTGCCGTCGTCGATTCGTCGGCGTAGGTAGGACACGTAGAGCCTTACCTGGGAGGACTGCCCCGTGTAGTCGTAGTGCCACACTCGTCCCAAGATCTCTCGGATGCCAAGCGCCCGGCAGGGATTGCGGACGAAGAAGCGCATGAGCGCGAACTCGGTCGGCGTCAGGACGATCCGGTCGCCGCCGCGCCACACGTGCAGGTGCCGCTCGTCGAGGACGAGATCGCCGACTGTTGCCACGGGATGGACCGACTCGTGGTCCACGCCGTTGTCGCGCAGCATCTTCCGGACTCGCGACATCGCGTCCTCGATGCTGAAGGGCTTGGCCAACCAGTCCCGAGTGACCGCATCCGCCGCGGGACGAGCGGCGGACTTCTGGTGCAGCAGAATCGTGAGCAACGTCGGATGTGACTCCCGAAGGCGACCGATCAGCAACTCGCCGTCCATGTCGGGCATCCGAGGGTCGACGATCGCCAGATCGGGCCTGAAGCACCGCACCGCCGACAGGGCGGAGGCGCCGTCGCACACGGTGATCGTGTGAATCCCGCTACCGTTGAGGGCAATCGACAACATCTCCGCCACGACGCGTTTGGCGTCGACCACGAGCACCCTGGGCTGCCTGCCGTCGAGGTGGTTGCGCGACGCGACCTCCACCGCACCGTTCGGCGACGGGCGCCCCGCACCGGCACTAGGGGAGGTCATGGGAACAGAATCGTCGGTCGCCGTGGGGCAACACTGTCAATGTCGTATCCATTGCATGTGAGGCGCCCGAGCCGGCGGTCGTCATCCCGACCTCGCGGCGTCGAGGCTGTCCATGCGCTGCGTGATCCAGGCGTCCAGGACGGCAACTGCCGTCGAGAGTTGCGGTTCGTCGAGTCCATCGGTGACGGGGACCGTGGATGCGATGTCCGCGAGCGTCGCCTTCGCGGTCCCATCCGCGTACATGCGGTCGTACAACTGCCAGTACGCGTCGCGGTACGTCGGCGCCCAGGCAGCGGACTCGAGGAAGCGGGTCTTGAGCGGATTCCCGAAGTTCGGCGAGCCGCCGGGGATGCCCGGCATCGCGGTGCCCGGTGGTGGTCCGATCTGAACCTCTTGATCCGGCTGAGTGGTGGCACCCCCGTTCATCGCCAGATTGAGATCCCAGGAGACCACGGAGATCCTCTTGGTGGACAGGTCGTACCAGAGGTAGTAATTCTGTCCCGGCCCGCCCATGTCGTCGCCATTGGCCAGGAGGTTCTGGGTGGCGAGATAGCGCGCGAGTGACGTCGTGTCCACCCAGTCCGCGACGTGAGCGTCGAACTCCCGCTCGTCGGCACCATCCAGCCATGCGAGGAAGCTGATCAGCGGCTGCAGGTTTCCGTCGTCGCCGGCGTTGATCTGCTTGAACTGCCCGGCGTACAGCGATTGGTCGGCTCCCCGGTACTCCATGCGCGAGTTGGCATCTGCCTTGTACAGGTACCCGTCGGAGTCGAAGATGGAGTCCGCGTAGCCGTCGTCGGGATGCTCCAGCACGAGCCGCGTCGTCGTCTTGCCGTTGACCGTGTAGGTGGCGTACGCGTAGCGCTGGCTTGGTTGTCCGGTCGCCGCCGTGAGCGAGAGTGCGAGCGCCTCGTTGAGCACCGGCGATCCCGGTCGCACCGACAGCTCGGTGAGTCCCTGATAGCCACGGCCCTCGGCATTCTCGTCGAGGCTGATCAACAAGGGCAACGTGGTCGGGTCATCGGCCGACGCCGTCGACGTCCCCGCCATGGCACCCGGCGCCAACCCGGCACCCCCGGACTCGGGCCCGCCGGGTGGGCGCCCACCGTCACCCCGCAACCCCATCAGGGTCGAGTTTCCCTTGAGACGCACCGCCGCGTCACTGATCTGCGTGCCGTCGATGATCACGTCCGCGGTCACCCACTTCTTGTCGCCGTCCTTTTCGTACGCCGAGATCATCCGCTTGTACTGGGCATCGGAGACGTCGACGACGAGCGTGTGCGGCACGGTGTGGTCGAACAGGTCAACCGTCCCAGTGATGTCGTCGGTGATCTCCGACTGCATGATCGTCACGTCGCTGGTGATGTAAGGCCGGATGCGGTACGGACCCAGCAGGGCCGTCAACCCGATTGCCACGACGCCCAGCAACGCCAACACCTTCCAATGCTGGCGTAGCCGCACGGGAACTCGGTGGGCGAGTCGCGCCTTCGGCGGTACGGGACGCTCGGGAAGGAAGTTCTCCTGCATCAGATGTCGGTCTGGTCGTATCCGGTCAGCACGGTCACTCGCTGGCCGGTGTTGACCCCGCTGAGCGCAGCGATCAGCTCGCTACCCTTGCGACCCTTCTTCAACTGAGTGGTGTAGTAGAGCTCGTTGAGCGCGCCCGAGCGGGCGGACTCCGTCGACACCAACTCGAACTCCGAGCAGAACTCGACGAGCACGTCCTCGACTCGTACGGCGTACTCGGGCTCCGGCGGCACCTGCACCTTGACTACCTGGCGCTGAACGTCGAGCTTGAACCAGTTGAATCGGTACATGATCATCAACACCAGGCAGATCACCACCGTGGCGGCGACGGCCAGTAGATAGAAGCGGGTACCGGTGGTCATGCCTACCGCCATTGCAAGGAAGATGAATCCAACGTCGCGAGTCTCCTTGATGGCGTTGCGAAATCGGACGACGGACAGTGCACCGACGAGGGCGAAGGCGCGGGCGATGTTCGAACCCACGACGAGCATGATCACCGAGATCACCATGCACACCATGACCAGGGTCTGGACGTAGGACTGGCTGTAGGAGACGTTCTTGTGCGTGTACCGGTAGACCCATCCGATGATGGACGCCAGCACGAACGACAGCATCAGCGACGCCGTCACGTCGAAGATGGTGAACGTTCCACTGAGGTCTTGCAGGTCGATGGTCATTGACGACTGTCCCTTCGATGATTCGGATCGTGCTGTGGTCGCGTATTAGATTGCTGGCAAGGTGTTTTCGGCAGTCGACGTGACGAGCTCCGACGCCCCGTCGCGCGACCGAGGGGCCATGCCGAAGGCCTGCACGGACTGGCAGTACTTGGACACCCGGATCACCGACATGTCGGTGCGCGCCGCCAGATCGGTCACCCAGTACGGCACGCGTTCGTTGGCCTTGATCTCGACGACGGCCAGCTTGGGCGGGATGATGAACCGGTTCGTCGCGCCGGACGCGAAGTGGAAGTCTCGATCACGGCCGTGCACCTGGTGATCGATCGTCACCCGCAGGCCCAGGTCCGCGTCGCGCCCCACGAACGCCTCCCGAAGGTACCCCGTCGTCACGATGGGCCGCAGGTCGAGGTTGCCGACCAGCGTGGTCACCTCGTCGACGAAGCCCTTCTGTGATCGATGACATCCCAACGCCTCTCGGTCATCCAGCCACTGTCGTGCCGCTCCGTAGGGCAACTCGATTCGACGCTTCTGCGTCACGCGGTTCACCCGTTGCTTGATCTCGACCTGGACGGGGGTCTGGTCGGTGCAATCCACCGGCCGACCGTAGAGGCGCATGCGCAGCTTGCGGCGGAACCGAAGACCCTCGATCTTCTCCCAATAGAACCGCAGGTCGGCCGTGTCGTAGTACAACGACGTCACCGGATACCCACCCCGGGGAGAGAATGGGTCCGACGCCATTCGAGCCACGAGTTCGGCGCGCAGTTCGGCGACCCTGAACTCGTCCAGGAAGTACTTGATCTCGTATCGGTTGAACGAGTGCAGGCGGCTTGCCGTCTGTTGGTAACCGGTCGGGTCCGTGGGCACGTCGTGGCGCGGACGTTCCGGCGCTGAGGCCTTCCTCGTCAACCATGTCTTCAGATCCTTCAACGCTGCAATACCTTTCATCGACGTTCACGTGTCGTTCATTGACCAAAGCAGGTGCGGCTGTGGATGTCGTATGAGCCGGGTAACCGATCGGTATCAGGGCACCGGGACGGCGGGTGGCGTCGACGGATCCTCGGGTCGACCCGTCGACGCCGTGAGTGGTGGCCAGGAAACGCCTGTCGGCGGCCAAGATTCGATCGAGCTGCTGCCGGGGCCGTCGTCGTCGTCATCGTCGTCGTCATCCGCATGGGCGACACATGCGACGCCGACCGCGACGGCCATGGCGGCCACCAGGACCGCGGCAGGTGTCCACGCCGCCCTCACAGCGGGAGCACCTCGCCGTAGACGTTCAGGGCGTCGTCCGAGGTGTCCGAGCTGGTGACCGCGGACGCGAAGAGCCGTGCGGTGACCGCACCACCACACTGGTCGACCTGCACGTGGGCGTCCAGTATCGAGATGGTGGCGACGGATCCCTTGAGCGCCTTTGCTCCAAACCCCACGGCCTTGATGCCCCCCGACTTGAGCGTGGTTCCAATGCTCGGCCCCACGCCCACTTCGTTGTCGTCGGCGTCGAACAGGTCTGTGTCGACGCTGAAACCCAGATCCAGTCCGTCGTCGAGGTTGACCTGGCATCCGAGCTGGGCACCCACCACCAGTTGACCCGTGTTGACCGGGTGATCGCCGGCGCCGTCGACGGTGAGCGTGACCCTGCCGCTGAGGTAGCCCTCCTTCGACAGAAGCGCGTTGGCCATGTTTGGCACCGCGTCGTATCGCGCGTCCGTCAGCGACAGCGTCACCTGCCAGCCGTCGATGGTCGTCACGTGCCGGACGACGTCCGGTACCTCGACGGCGTCAGCCTGGGCCGTCGCGACTGAACCGTCGAGCATGACGACGATCGCCGCTACGACACCAAATCCCCTGCGAAACAACAACTCTTTCAAGATCCTATGCTCGACGGGTGCACGCGTCGGCTCTCGTCGCCAACACGCTCGGTCCCGCGCAGCATGCCCGGCCAAGATGGGCCGCAGCTGTGCAAACGGTATCCGCGCGCTATCGCTCGCCCGCGGCGGCGACGATTGGGGACGGCACGGGCGAACCCGCTGCCATGACGTCGGCGGCCGAACCGGACACGGGCAGCATCACCGTGAAGCGGGTGCCGGTCACACCGCTGTCGACCCGAATGGAGCCGTGATGCGCCGTCACCACGGCACGGGTGATCGCAAGACCGAGGCCCGTGCTGCCGGCCACCCGGGATCTGGATCCGTCACCCCGAGCAAATCGCTCGAAGACGTTGGGCAAGAGATCTTCTGGAATGCCCGGCCCGTCGTCGACGATGGCGAGCGTGACCGAGCGGTCGACGTTCGACGCAACGGACGTGACGATCTTCGTCCCCGCTGGGGTGTGGACGCGCGCGTTCGACAGGAGGTTCGCCATCGCCTGGAAGAGCCGCGATCGATCCCCGATCACGCTTACCGTCTCGGGAGGAATGTCCAAGACCCATCGGTGATCCGGCCCCGCGATGTGCGCGTCGTGGACGGCGTTGATGAGCAGGTCCGAGAGGTCGACCGGCTCGCACTCGACGGGCCTGCCGGTGTCGAGTCGAGCTAGCAACAGCATGTCCTCGACGAGTTCGTTCATGCGCCGAGATTCGTCACGAACCCGGCAGAGCGCGTGCGCGAGGTCGGATCGGTTACGGAGGTTGCCCTGCTCGTCGGTGTCGCCGACGAGACGCTCGGCGAATTCGGTGTACCCCTGGATCGACGCCAGCGGTGTCCGCAGTTCATGACTTGCGTCGGCAACGAATTGCCGGACCCGTGTCTCGCTGGTGTGCCGCGCCGTCAAACCCTCTGCCACGCGGTCGACCATCGTGTTGAAGGCCGTGCCGAGCCGTCCCATCTCCGTGTGTGCAGTGGCGGGATCCACCGGTTCCAGGGGCGTGGGCAGGCGGACCTCTCCTCGGTCCAACTGAAGACTGGCGACGCGTTGCGCGGCCAACGACATGCGGGACAGCGGGTCCAGTTGACGGCGGATGATCACCATGACCGCCCCAACGGTGGCAAGAAGTGCGACCAGCGAGGATATGGCGATGATCCAGGCTGCCGAGGCCAATGTCGCCTCGACGTCGGCCATGGGGAGTCCGGAGACCACCACCGCGTTGGTCTCCTCGATCGGGACCGCAGTCAGTCGGTAGTCGCCGACACCGTCGAGCGCGACGCTGACCATGCCCTTCGTCGGTACCTGCGCGAGTTGGTGGACGGCCGTCGGACTCAGCGCGATCCGGTTGCCGGTCGGAGTGATGACGGCGGCCTCGGCCACGGTGTCACCCGATCGCACCGCTCCGACGGTGCCGGACGACTGACCCGGCCCGTCGAGGAACAGCGGCCCAGGCCCGGAGAACCGGACGACGGGCAGCTTGCCCATCTCGTAGAACATCGTGGACCGTGACTGCGCCTCGAGCACCTGAGCGTCCAGTTGGTCCACGAGGTAGCTCCTCATCGCCAACAGGGTTCCCGCCCCTACCGCGACGCACAGGCACACTCCGAGTCCCGTCACGACCGTCACCAACCGGATGCGGAGCGGCCAGGTGCGTGGTCTGAGGAGGCGGATGACCCGCGCGCGTCCGGAGGCGTCAGCGAGGTTTGATGACATATCCGACGCCTCGGACGGTGTGGATCATCGGCGGCCGATCGGCGTCGACCTTCTTGCGTAGATACGAGATGTAGAGCTCGACGACGTTCGAGCGGCCGTCGAAGTCGTATTCCCAGACGTGGTGCAGTATTTGGGCCTTGGTGAGGACTCGTCGCGGGTTGTGCATCAGCACTCGCAACACCGAGAACTCCGTGGCGGTGAGGTAGAGCTGCTCTCCTGCGCGGGTCACCTCGTGGCTGTCTTCGTCCAAGACCAGGTCGCCGACGACCAGCTGGTTGGATCCGTCGACCACGCCGCGTCCGGACCGCTTCACCAAGGCCCGGAGTCGAAGGATCATCTCCTCCACGCTGAAGGGCTTGGTGACGTAGTCGTCTCCACCGGCGGCCAGTCCGGCAATGCGATCCTCCATCGAATCCTTCGCGGTGAGGAGCAGCACGGGCAGCTCCGGCCGGATGCGGTGCAGTTCATGCAGCACGTCCAACCCACTCATGTCGGGCAGCATCAGATCCAGGACCACGACGTCCGGGCATCCGGCGGCGGCGTGGCGAATCGCCGCAGCGCCGTCGGCCGCCGTGGCCACGTTCCAACCCTCGTACCGCAGCACCATCGACACGAGGTCGCTGAGCGCAGGTTCGTCGTCGACGACGAGCACTTGGATCGGGGAGCCGTCGGGGTGGGTGATGCGGTCGGCGCCAGCCAACGCGGGCGATCGATGTACTACGTCACCGGTGTTGTGCACCTATCGATTCTGTAGCAGCTCTCTAGCGATGCCCTGTGCGGAGTCTATGCACCAGCTATGCCCGTTCCCGGCCTCCACCCCTCCACGGCAGCGGCGCCCGGCGGACGATTCACCCGGCCGGACGGTTCATCTCGGTGTCGTCATCTGCCCGAACGCATTTCGTTACCAGGACGGAGGGCCGCCCGGCACAGCCTAGGCACAGAGCCTTGCTACGACACCCATAACCCGCACGGGCGTGCCCGCGCTCCGTGGGCGGAGGATCCGTGGCACCGTCGGATGTGTTGGCGCACTACGGCGTCGACGATGTCTACGACAGAAGGGAATTCATGACCTCGTCACCACACTTCAACCGGCACCGACGGGTATCCGCTTCGGTCCTGTGCGCCGGATCGGTCGCCCTGGGGTCACTGTTCGTCGCGGGGGTCGCCAACGCGACGCCACCACCTCCGCCGCCGTGCGCTGCCCCGCCGGGGCAGCCGTGCCCCCCGCAGCCTCCTCCCCCGCCGCCTCCCCCGCGATAGACCACGTTCGAAAGACCGAAAGGACACTCTGCGAATGACGATGACTATCAAGCGCTCCCACCGAGTCGCACTCGGGTCGGCAATGGTCGCGCTCGCCCTGATGGGCTCGTCGGCGGGCTTGGCCGCCGGGGTCGCCTCGGCAGCACCCCCGCCGCCGCCCTGCATGCCCGGCGCGCCGTGCGGCCCGGGGGGTCCAGGTGGTCCAGGACCGATGGGTGGACCCGGTCCCGGACCCGGTCTACCCCCGGCGCCGCCTCCACCAGGACCGGGGCCGGGTCTGCCGTGCGTGCCATTGCTGCCCTGCTGATTCCCGCCGTGCACGGTTAGGTGACCTGGGGCGTGTCTCACGTCCCAGGTCACGCCGCACCGGGCCCACTCAGGACGAGCAGGTGTCGGCCACGAGGCCGTGCCGCCGCGGTCGAGGCGGCTGCCCGGCTTCTCGCGCCGCGCCAGGTTTAGCCGACGTGGGCGCGTAGACCTGGTCCCCGCGCCCGTCGCGGCGCGGACGGTTAGAAGCCGGGGCCGGGCAGGAACGGCGCGCCGAGGCCAAATCCGGGTCCCAGGCCGGGGCCCATCATCGGTGCCGGCGGCGGGGGCGGGGCTCCACAGGGCAGGAACGGCAGGCATGGACCCGGCCCGGGTGGGGGCGGCGGCAGAAGGGGAAACGCGTTGGCCGTCCCGGCACCCAATCCCACGGCCACCAAAGCAATGCCGCCGCAAAGGGCTACCGAACGGGCGGCCATGCGGACCTGAGTTCCTCGGATCACTACGAATCTCCTCGTCGTCGTACGTCACGGGCAATCTGGACGTCGACGCTAGGGCCACGACGTGGGCGTTCCGTAGCGGCACCGTGGGAATCGGATATGAGTCGGCTCGCCCTAGCGACGAGAGATACCCTCGGAATACTCTGTAAGACAGTCATATTGGGCGCATCCGCTGATCTCCCGGCGACGCGTACCCGGTCTCACCCGGACGGTGATCCTCGTGGCGACCGCGTCCGTTCGACCGTGGCCTCGAAAGTTTGCTGGCAGTCTCGAACCGGAGATGCTGGCAAGGTCGCGTCGACGATCGGCGCGCGGCCATCCGCTCGACGCAGGTCCCACACTTTCGGCGCAGTGATCAATCACTCGAGGCGCACTGAAGTCTGCCGCCAGCGGTCGGCGACACAGCAAATCGATAGGAAATCCATATCGAATCCGTGCATCGGAGTTTGCTGGACCATGCGTTAATCATCTGGCTGCCATTGCTCGATGGCGCGATGCGGTTCGGACACGGGGGGAGCACGATGACAGGTTCGATTGGTGGGTGGAGCCGCGGCGTCGCCACGCGGGGCATCATCGCCGCGGTTCCCGCGGCGATGGTCATGGCGTACTCGGGCAACCTCGTCGCGCCGACGACGCCACGGTCGGCGAGCTACTCGTACGTCGAGACCGCAGAGATCGTCGACTCGCCGTCGACCGTCGGGATAGCCGACTCGAACCTGTACGGCATGACCGACGCGGAAATCTCGACGGAACTCGACCGTCTGCAGTCGTTGGGCGTCACGAACATTCGAGTGTTCGTGCCCTGGGGCCTCGTCGAATACGCCGACGACACCTACGACTGGTCCTACGTCGACGGCATCATGAAGGCCGCCGAGGAGCGGGACATGGGCGTCATGATGGAGGTCAACGCAACGCCGAGCTGGGCGGTCGCCGATTCCGAATCCTCCAACGTGCCCGCGGGTTCGGCCACACCCGACGTCGCGAAGTCCACCGACTTCATGGCGACGTTGGCCACCCGCTATGGCGACACCGTGTCGGCGTACGAGATCTGGAACGAGCCCAATTACGTCAGCTTCTCCAACCCCATCGACCCGGCCGCCTACGCGCAACTGCTCAAGTCGGTCTATCCGGTACTGAAGGACATCGACCCCACCGCCACGGTCGTGGCTGGGGCACTGGGAACGGTGCAGGACTCCGCGGTGACGATGAGCGCGGTCACCTTCGTCCAGCAGATGCTCGACGCGGGCGCCGGTGACTACTTCGACGCGATCTCGGTCCATCCCTACCAAGACACGTTGCCGATCTCCGACGGGTACAGCTGCAATTGCGGTGGGCAACTCACCCCCGTGCAGGAGATCGACGCCATCAAGGTGCTCATCGGAACCGACAAGACCGTCTGGATCACCGAGTACGGCCTGTCGACCGTGAACGGTGACGAAGATGAAGCCAAGCAGGCCCAGTACATTCAAGACCTCCTCGACTACTGGCAGACCTATTCTCAGGCAGGCCCGATATTTCTCTACACCGGCAGCGACACCGCGACCGGCAGTTCCGATCCGGAGGCGAACTACGGATTGTTCTACGAGAACGGGGATCTCAAGCAAGCAGCCGAGATGCTGGCCGCGTGGATCGCCGAGCACACGACCGTCACCACGCCGACCGACCCGGGATCGACGACTCAGCCGACGCTTCAGGAAGCCATCCAAAGCATCGTCAACGCCGTGTCCGAGACGATTCGCTCGGCCGTACAGAGTGTTTCGGTGTTCGCCCAAGCGATCGTCACGGCAATCACCAACGTCGTCACCAACGTGACCAACGCCCTCGCGTCGATTGGCGGCGTGGACAGGGTCGCCGCCGCCGCCGACGTCACTGAGTCGGCGGAGCCGGCAGCATCCCAGACACGCGCCGTGTCGGCGAGCTCCGCGACCGACGCTTCGCCGACCACACGGTCGGCAGGATCGGCGACGTCGCCGTCGGTGAAAGCCGCCGCGCAGACGACGACGGCGGAGGGCACCGGCGCGACGACGGTCACGTCGTCGCACGAGGAGGCGGAGGCGGTCACCGACTCGTCGGCGAGATCCACTTCGGCCGCACCCGCCGACACGACGCCTGCGTCCGCTGCCGCGACGTCCGCACCCGCCGGCGCCGAGACGTCTGCCGACCCGGACAACACGTCCAAGACGCCCAAGCACGGAGCGGATTCCGAGACGGGTGCGACCGGCACCGACGAGTCGCCGAACCAGGCCGCGTCCGAGCCGAATGCAGATGGGACCAGGGTCGATCGTCCGGCGCGGCGTCGCGGGCCGACGCATACCCCCGGGCAGACACCCGCCGAGCAGATCGGCACCAAGACCGGGCAGGGTCGGCACCTCGACCCGTCGACGAAGGAACGCCACCTCGCGGGGCTCACGTCGTCGTCGGACGGCGCCGCAGCCGGTGGCGACGATTAGTCGACGGCGGTAGACGCTGGGCCGACGCCCCCGGTTTCCATCGCGTTAAACAATCCTCCTGGGGGTTGTTTTATTTCGGACGCCCGCATAACTTCGCCTGAAGTACGCACCCGGACCGGGCAGCACGAGCCCTTGATATCTCATGGAGATACGTCAATGTCATCACACACACCGGACGTCACCGTCGGAGATGCTGCACCGCAATCCAGTTCCGGCGGCACGCAATTCAAGGCGAATCTCGGAACCGGCAGGGTAGCCCTCCTCGTCATCGCATGCGCCGCCCCGCTGGGGTCGGTCATCGGCAACACGCCCATCGGGTTCACCCTTGGCAACGGCGCGGGCCTTCCCATCGTCTTCCTGATCGCCGGGTTGGTGCTCGGCTGCTTCGCGGTGGGGTACGTCGCCATCAACCGGGCAGTTCCCGGCGGGGGCGGGTTCGCGCGGTACGTCCACGCCGGCTTCGGACCCGGGGCCGGCCTCGGCGCAGCGTACGCGACCACCCTGGCCTACGGCGCCGGAACCATCGGAATCACAGCTGCAGCAGGCTATTTCGCCGACGTCATCGCCCGAGGCCACGGGCTGAACCTGCCCTGGTGGATCTATTCCGTCATCGCACTGTTGATCGTCGGCACACTTGGCCGGCATGCCGCCGACCTGAGCGCGACGGTATTGCTGGTCATGATCGTCGCCGAGTTCGCCATGCTGGTCGTCCTCGACGTCCTGATCCTCGCGCACAACGGCCTGTCGGCCCTGCCGCTGGACATCTTCTCGCCAGATCGCGTGTTCTCGGGCAGCATCGGCCCGGCCCTGATGATTGCCTTCACCTCCTTCATCGGCATCGAATCGGCAGTCATCTACGCCAACGAGGCCCGCAATCCCGGTAAGACCGTGCCCAGGGCGATCTATCTGTGCGTCGGCGCCATCTCGGTGTTCTACTTCTTCACGATCTGGCTCATCGTCGGTTCGGTTGGCGTCAACCAGATCGTGCCGAGAGCCCAAGAGGCGCAGGGCGATTTGCTGTTCGTGCTGTCCGGCGAGCAGGGCGGAAGCCTGCTCACCGCACTCATGCAGATCTTCTTCCTCACCAGCGTGCTGGCCTCCCTGGTGGCCCTGCACAACGCCACGACGCGCTACCTCCAGACGATGGGCACGCAGCACACGATGCCGAGGTTCCTCGGCACCCTCCATCCGCGCTACCAGGGGCCCGCGCGTGCCAGCGAGGCGCTCTCGATCTTGACTGCCATCCTGGTCGCCGTCTTCGTGGTGGTCGGCGCGGATCCATACCTCGGCGTCTACACCAGCCTCGGTGGGCTGTTCACCGTCGGCATCGTCGCCATGCAGGGCGCGGTGGCCGTCACGGTGGTGGTGTTCTTCCGCCGACGACGGGACCGTCGCCTCTTGAAGACGTTGGTGGGTCCGGCGATTGGCGCGCTCGGACTGTTGACCGCCACGGGTTTGATCATTGCGAACTACTCGCTGCTCACCGGCACCGAGGACACGATTCCGAATCTCCTGCCGTGGCTGATTCCACTCGCCTTCGTCGTCGGACTCGTCGTCCACCGCGTCCGCCGCGACGTCGTCGTGGACTTCGACCCGGTACCGGCGGCTCAGGAGTGACGGTGTCCTCGATCGCACGGTTGGGCGCCGTCGCGGTACTTGGCCCGCACATCGTCGACGTCCTCGGGCGGCCGGTCACCGACATACCCGCGGGCCAGGGCAGTGCGGTGCTCGACGAAATCCGCGTCACGGTGGCCGGAACCGGCGGCGGGGCGGCCGTCGACTTGGCCAAGCTCGGGTGCTCGGTCGCCTCGTTCGGCGCCGTGGGAGACGACCTGCTCGGACGACTGCTGGCCTCGCAGTTGCAGGCCCACGGGGTGAACACCGCGGGTCTGGTGTGGCGTCAGGACGCGGTGACCTCGGCGACGATCCTGCCGATCCGGCCCAACGGTGACCGCCCGGCGCTGCACGTCCCGGGGGCTACACCGACCATGCAGGCCTCCGACGTCGACGGTGCGGCACTGCTCGCCGCCGACGCGCTTCTCCTGGGTGGCCCCGAAACCATGCCCCGTCTTCTCGATCCGGACGGTGTCGCGCTCCTCGAAGCGATGCACGCCGCGGGCAAGCCGATCTTCGTCGACCTCTTGCACCCATCGACGTCCGCGACGCTGGCCCTGCTCGCACCGATCCTGCCGTTGATCGACTGGTTCCTGCCCAATGAAGAACAACTGCGCGGCCTGACCGGGATCGACGACCTCGTCGACGCGGCAGGGGCGCTGTTCGCGCATGGGGTCGGCAACGTGGCCGTCACGGTGGGGGATCAGGGCGCCCTGTTGCTACACCCCGACGTCGAGCCCGTCAGAGTGCCCGCGCTGCCGACGACCGTGGTCGACACCACCGGATGTGGCGACTCCTTCAACGCGGGTCTGATCACCGGACTGCTGAGTGGCTGCGCCCCGGAGGACGCCGCGCTCCTCGGATGCGCCTGTGGCGCCCTGGTTGCGTCCGGACTGGGGTCCGACGCCGGGATCGTCGACCTCGCCGGCGTCCTCGCGTTGATCGACGCATCACATCCCCAAGCCGCCGACCGCATCGGCCGCACCATCGCCGCCTGACGGCCACGCACGTCACTCGAGAGGGAGAACTCCGTGAACACCACCAACACCGAATTGGGTGTGACCACCGACCGCCGCCAACGCAGCGTCGACGCCGAACTACGCAGCCGCGCCAGGGCCGTCGTGCCCAACGGTATGTACGGCCACCTCAACATGTCTGCGCTGCCGGCGATTCCGCAGTTCGTCGAGCGGGCGCGCGGTGCCCGTCTGTGGGACGTCGACGGCAACGAGTACGTCGACCTGATGTGCAGCTGGGGCCCGGTCATCCTCGGTCATGACGACCCGGTCGTCGAGGAAGCCGCCGAACGCCAGCGTCGGCGGGGTGACTGCCTGAACGGTCCCGCTCCGATCATGGTCGAGCTGGCCGAGACCATGGTGGACACCATCAGTGGAGCGGACTGGGTGATGTTCGCCAAGAACGGGACCGATGCCACCACGATGTGCTGCACGATCGCCCGCGCCGAAACCGGACGCGCCACGATCCTCGTCGCCAAGGGCGCCTACCACGGGGCCGCCCCGTGGTGCACCCCGTTCCCGGCGGGTGTCACCGCCGCCGATCGTGCCAACCTTCTGCAGTACGACTACAACGACATCGCCTCGGTCCGCGCCGCGGTTGGCGAGCGGGCCGCCGACGTCGCCGCCATCATCGCCAGCCCCTTCCGGCATGACGCCGGCTTCGACCAGGAACTCGTCGACCCCACGTTCGCGCGCGACCTCAGGGCGTACTGCGACGAAATCGGTGCGGCCCTCATCCTCGACGACGTGCGCGCCGGCTTCCGCCTGCATCACGGCGGCAGTTGGGAGCCGCTGGGCGTGGAGCCCGATCTGACGCCGTGGAGCAAGTCCATCGCCAACGGCCACGCTCTCGCTGCGGTCACGGGCACCGATCGCTATCGCGACGCCGCGGGCGGCATCTTCGTGACCGGTTCGTTCTGGATGGGCGCGGTGGCGATGGCCGCCGGTCTGGCCACCATTCACGAGCTCGCCCGGCGCGACGCGGTGGCCCGCATGCGCGACCTCGGTGGGCAGCTGCGCGCGGGAGTCACCGACAGCGCCGCGGCCTGGGGCTTCGACATCCGCTACACGGGACCTGACCAGATGCCAAATCTGTTGTTCGACAACGACACCGACTATGAGCTGGCGGTCGCGTTCAGTGCCGAGGCACAAGCCCGCGGGGTCTACGTCCATCCAAAGCACAACTGGTTCGTATCCGCGGCCATGACGTCGGACGACCTCGACATGGCGCTCACCGGCATCGACGGTGCGTTCGCCGCGTTGCGCGCCCGGTACCCCCGGTGACCGAGCTGGACGAGCTGCGCGGAGAGGTCGCCGCCAGCTGCCGCGACCTGGCCGGCCACGGCCTGGCGTTGGCCGGCGCCGGGAACGTCAGTGTGCGCACCGATCGGCACGTGCTCGTCACCCGCGGCGGTCTGCGCTTCGAAGGCGCCGCGGCCGAGGACATCACGATCCTCAGCCTCGACGGCGACGTCGTCGACGGTGCGCGCCCGTCGTCGGAGACGGGGCTGCACATGGGTGTCTACCAACGCTCGTCGGCGCAGGCGGTGGTGCACACCCACGGTCGCAGTTCCGTGGCGGTGGGTCTGGTGTGCGATCGGATGCCCTTGGTGCACTACAACCTCGTGCGGCTGGGCGGCCGCATTCCAACCGTCCCGTACCACCTCTTCGGATCCGACGAGCTGGCCGAGGCGGTGGGTGCCGCCGTTGCCGACGGGTTCGGCACGGTCCTGCTGCGCAACCACGGAGCGGTGAGCAGCGCGCGGTCCATCGCGGAGGCAGTCGAACACGCCGCCTTGACCGAATGGCTGTGTGAGGTCTACCTGGCGGCCCGCACGCTGGGTACGCCCGCATTGCTCACCGACGACGACCTCGTCGCCGTGGCAGCACAATCCGCCCGCCTGTCCTACGGGCGGTAGCGCAGTACGTCCACCGTCTGGCGGTTCCGACCGGGGCTTAGACTCGGTGCGCAGCCGCTATGCGAGGGGACCCGATGCCGAAGATCGTCGACCACGACGAACGTCGTGAGGAGATCTTGAGCGCCGCCATCCGGGTCATCGACAGCGTGGGGCTCGACAACACGACCACCCGGGCCATCGCGCTCGAATCCGGGTATTCCAACGGCGTTCTGAGCCACTACTTCCAGGACAAGGACGACATCCTGCGGTCGATCCTGGTCACTACCCACCGTCAGTTCATGGACCGGGTCGAGAACGGGATGCGCGGGAAGGACCAGTTCGGCCGGCTCTGGACGATGTTGATGCACAACCTTCCCCTCGACGGTGAACGCCACCTCGAGACGCTGATGGAGATCACGTTCTGGCCGCGGGCGCTCTCCAACGCGGCGCTGCGGGAGTTCCAGGCCGAGGCGGCCAGCGAGCTTCTCGACCAACTCCGTGGCTTGATCGCCGACGTGCGCGAGGCGGGGGGCCTCGACAGCGATCTCACCGACGCCGACATCGCCGAGTTGCTCATCGCCGTCATCGACGGATTGTCGGTGCACGCCGAGCTGTTTCCCAAACGTCTGCCGGCGGCGCGCCAAAAGCGCTTGATGCGTGCGCAATTGGCGACGATTGGGTTCCGCGTCGACGAGAAGGCAACGGCTGCCTCGAGGTAACGCGCCCCCGCGGTTCAGTCCGACTGGCCGACCAGGGCGGTGACGCGGATCTCGACGCGCATGCCAGGAGCGCCAAGCGCGGCGACGCCGATCTGGGTCCAGATCGGAGCCCGGTCACCCATCCGCTTCCGGAACTGCTCGACCATCGCCCGGGTGTGCTCGTCGCCAATCTCGTCCTCGGCTGTGGGGACGTGGTAGCTGTCGACCGCGATGACGTCGGTCCAACTCGCGCCGACGGTGGCCAACGTCCGCTCGACGTTCTCGAAGGCCTGCACGATCTCGTCGTGCAGCGAATCGGGGAAGCTGACCGGGAAGCTGAGTTCGTGACCCCAGCCGCCCTGCCCCGAGATCTCGACCCGGTCGCCCACGCGAACCGCCTGACGGTAGTGCAGTGCCTCGAGCAGGGTGTCGCCGTACCCGGGCGTGCTGGTGAAGATTGCGTTAGTCATGGTTGACCGTCCTCGTTGTTGACTTCATGGTTGAAGTCAACGTAGCACGGATTCAGTTCACGTGTGAAGTCAAGGCTTGGGTCGCTACGATGTCGGCATGTCAGCGGGCAGACCGGGAGACGGGGCGGCCGGCCCCGAGTGGCTCGACCCGGACGAGAAGGAGGCCTGGACCGGACTGGTCTCGCTCATCCTGTTGCTGCCCAGTCGGCTCGAGGCGCCGCTGCAAGAGGCGGCCGGGCTGACCCTCTTCGAGTACCTCGTGCTGAGTCACATGTCCGAGGCGCCCGACCACCGCATTCGGATGAGTGAGCTGGCCTACCTCGCCAACGGGTCACTCTCGCGGCTCTCCAACGTGGTGAAGCGCTTCGAACAACGAGGTTGGGTCACCCGGGCGCCCGATCCCGACGACGGTCGCTACACCGTCGCGTCGCTCACCGATGCCGGCTACGCGGTGGTCGTGGCTGCGGCCCCGGTGCACGTGCGCGCCGTGCGCGAGCTCTTCTTGGACCACGTGAGCGCCTCCGACGGACGGGCCCTGGCCCGGGTCGCCGCGAAACTTCGCGTTCGCCCCGCCGACCTGGCCTGAGCGGCCGGGGCCTTGGCCCTCCGTGCCCTGCGCGGAATGGACACTGCAGAGCCGCTGTTGCGTCCAGGAGGGCCGGCACCACCACACGGAGGCAGCATGAAGATTGGCATCATCGGCGCGGGACAGATCGGCGGAACGCTGACACGTCGGCTCCGTGAACTCGGACACGAGGTGCGGGTGTCGAATTCACGGTCTCCCGAAACGCTCACCGACCTCGCCACCGAAACCGGCGCGACGGCGGTGTGGGCCAAGGACGCGGCAGCCGACGCCGACCTCGTCATCGTGAGCATTCCGCAGAGGAACGTTCCCGATCTGGCGGACGGCATCGTCGACGACCGCAAGCCGGGCGCCCCGGTGATCGAGACCAACAACTACTACCCGCAGCAACGGGACGGCGAGATCGCGGCCATCGAGGACGGCCAGGTCGAAAGTGCTTGGGTCGCAGATCAAATTGGTGCGCCGGTGTACAAGGTATTCAACGGCATCTGGTGGAAGCACCTGCTCGAGAACGGCAAGCCCAGCGGTACGCCGAATCGCATCGCGCTGCCGATCGCCGGAGCGGACGGGCCCGGCCGGGCCTTGATTCACGACGTCGTCGACCACCT